>Ga0180922_113_pt1 | contig 74968 bp, 88 predicted proteins | sample Deesub1362A_J573_FD_124164 | JGI IMG/M metagenome (GOLD analysis project Ga0180922, IMG submission 124164) | Candidatus Bathyarchaeota archaeon JdFR-09
CGTTCAAACATGATCGGTTTGGTGGGAAAGTGGTAAAAGTTTTAAATGGTTAAGTGTTTAAATGCAGTTGATGTACATGTCAGTTAACGTAAAACGTCTTCTCTTGGATGCCCTTAAACCACGGGAACTGTCTATTGTCGAATTGGCAAGAGCTGTGGGGGCTGTTGAAGGGGTGGAAGAAGTTAACATTATTGTTAGTGAAGTAGATTCTGAAACCGAAACTATTAAGTTAACAGTGAACGGACCTAAAATTAACTATGAGTTGGTTTCAAATGTTTTAGAGAAATATGGGATTTCCATAAGAGGAGTGGATGAGATAAAAGTAGCTAAACCCTAACTCTTACTGGGTTTTGTTGTGTTTAGATCCACATTTGAATTATGAAACCAACTATGAAGGCTAGTGCTCCAAAAACCACCATTCTTGATCCTTTTATGAGAGGGTTTTGCTTACTTAGCCTTCCTAAGTATGTTCCTGCCGTGAAAAGAATTGTGAGAGCTAATATTACCGAAATCCACGAAGCTACAGTTCTGTCCAAAATTTGTAGGGTTGCTAGAAGTATAGGAATTAGTATTATGCTGCAGCACATGAGTGGTGTTAAGAAGTTGAAAAATGCAATGATCATGGCGTATGACTTGTAATTTTTAGTTATCACAGTATTGTCAAGTTTCCTGAAAAGGGCTTTTTCAAGATTAACTATTCGTCTTTCTCTTTCTAACATTTCAGATTCGTAGACGCTAACTCCTGTTGAGATTCCAAGTGCAAAGCTGCTTGCAATCATAGTGCCTATAATTAAGCGTAGGTCTTGGTTAATGGCGAGTATGGAGCTTATTACTATGCCCAACAGGACAAAGGTTGAATCGAACAATGTGTTTATGAAGAATCTACGAAGAATCGGGCCGATTTCTTTGTTTCTTTTGAGTAAGGCATGTAAGCCCAAGGGATTATCCCGTTTCCTCCATTTTGTTAATGCGTTTATTAACAATTAGTATGTGCATAGTTTTCAGTATTTACTATACTAAGAAGATGTTATTGAATGTTGCGTATGTTCAGGCTTGGAGGATTTAAATTGAAAATTTTGATAATAAAAGATTGGTTGATGTTGAAATATGTGTTCAGTTCATATACCTGTTCTTCGAAATGAGGTTATCCGATTCTTAGAGCCTGAGAAAGATGGCGATTATGTGGATTGCACCATTGGAGAAGGTGGACACGCTCAGGCAATTCTAGAAAAAATACTGCCGAAGGGTAGGCTTTTGGGAATTGATTTAACAGAAGAACTAATTGAATTTTTAAGGCTAAAATTCAAAGAGTTTGAGAAAAATTTGGTTCTAGTTTGCGATAACTTTTCTAATCTGAAGAAAAATGCTGAAAATTTCGGTTTTAAGGACGTTTCTGGAGTTTTGTTTGATCTAGGCCTTTCCAGTTGGCATCTTGAAAAATCTGGAAAAGGCTTCTCTTTTATGAGAGATGAACCTTTAGATATGCGCTTTGAAGGTGGCGTGAGAGCGGACGACATTGTTAATGGTTATTCTGAAGACAAGATTGCTCGAATTTTGATAGAGTTCGGTGAAGAAAGATTTGCCAGAAGAATTGCAAAGACTATTGTTTTGGAAAGAAAGTTTAGGCCCATTAAAACTACTTTTCAACTCGTTGATGTTATAAGAAGAGCTGTGCCACTTTCTTATCAGAAAAGAAGAATTCATTTTGCCACAAAAACTTTTCAAGCCCTAAGAATAGCAGTTAATGGTGAACTTGAAAATTTAAAGAAAGCGTTACCCCAGGCAGTAGAGATTCTTAAACCTGGCGGTAAAATTGTGGTTATTTCTTTTCATTCTTTGGAGGATAGGATCGTTAAGAATTTCTTGAGAGAGAACTCAAGAAAGCGAATTCTGAAAATTTTAACCAAAAAGCCTGTATGTCCCACAACTATAGAAGTTATGAGGAATCCTAGAGCGCGTTCGGCAAAATTGAGAGCTGCTGTTAAGATTTAGCCTTTCTTGTCTTAGGGCTTTGTTTCTTCTAGACCCTTAAGTAGCTGATCTATGTCTTTACCAATATTTTTGCCTGAGTAACCTCCTTCNAAAACAAAGAAAGTAGGTTTTTCGAGCCTTCCTATTTTNCGTCCTATTTCTCGAAAACTTTTTTCAGTTAATCCTAAAGAGGCAAGATCTCCTAGGTNAGTATCAAACCCTGCAGAAATAGCGATTACATNCAACTCGCTTATATCTACTTTATTTAAAGCTTTCTCCAAGGTTTTCAGGTAAGTCTTTTCTCCGCAGTTGAAGGGTAGTGGAAAATTTAGGCAGTTTGCCTCTGAATCGTGGCCAGTGCCAGGGTAATGAGGATAACGGTGGAGAGAAACGAAAGTTACTTTGGGGTCTTTGAAGAATATTTCTTGGGTGCCGTTTCCATGGTGTCCGTCAATGTCCAAAATCAGCGTTTTTAGGTTTAAATGTTTAATGGCTATGGCGATGTTGTTTAGATAGCAGAAGCCTCTAGTATGCGCTCCTAAAGCTGCTCCATGTATTCCTGCATGATGTCCTGGCGGCCTCATTAGGGAAAAACCGTTGACTTTTGCTGCAAGGATGGCTCCACCTGCTGCAAGTTTTGCATATTCGTATATGTTTTCATATGCAGGGGTATCCGCATCTTCTACGAATCCTTTCTTTAGATTCCATAAATATTCTGTTGTGTGAACTTTTAAAATATCGTCTTCTGTGGCTTGTTCTGGNGTNAGAAACTGATAACCTTTTTCTTTCAATATTTTTTGAGCTGTTNTGACNCGTTCTGGGCTTTCGATGTGCCAATCGCCATATTCTAAGCATTTTTCTGAGAATATTATTTTTGTTCGCACACCTATTCCTTCTCAAGGGTACATGCTTGAGATTTCAAGTTAAATATAACTTCGACGCTAAAAGTTTATGGTTGTTCGCAAAGATGGATAAGATGGTTTCAGATAATCCTTTCGCAGTATTTCGGTTAGAATGTGAGAAAGTTCTAAGAAGGGCTATTAACAAAGTTTTTCCGGAAATCCAAATATCTAGTATGTCTCTTGAAAAGCCTCCGAATCTTAAGTTTGGGCAGCTAGCTTCTTCGTTGTGTTTTGAATTAGCGAAAAAAGTGGGTGAAAACCCNTTCTCTGTGGCGAAACGTTTGGTTGAAAACGTGGATGTGACAAAATCCTATTTGATAGANCGTATTNTGCCTGCTGGAGGGGGTTACATTAANTTTTACGTTGATTTTGCAAAATTTTCAGCTTTAACTCTTGAATCTGTTAGGCGGTTNGATGCAAATTACGGNTCTGTTAAAACTGAGAAACCTTTGAAAATTATTGTGGAACACACTAGTGTAAATCCTCTCCACCCAATTCATATNGGCCAGGCTAGGAACCCNATATTGGGTGATTCGCTTGCACGTATTCTTGAGGCTAGAGGTCACAAAATATTTCGGCATTATTATGTAGATGATGTGGGGCGTCAAACCGCCGTTATTGCTTATGGGTATAAAAAGTTGGGCAAACCAAAACCAGAAGGAAAACCTGACCATTTTATTGGTAAAATTTACACGATAACAAGTTGTCTTGTTGAAATTAATCGCCTGAAAAAGGAGTGGGAACAGGCTAAGAAATCTTCCTCTAACGATGAAATCGCTAAAATTAACAAGGAACTGGATGAGTGGATGTCTATTGCTGTGGAGCTTAAAGAACGTTTTTCGGATATTTTCGAAAAACTTTTGGAAAAGATAAAGGAAGATGAAGATCCAGAAGATGAAGTTAGTAGTTTAAATCGGGCTTATGAAGCTGGAGAGGAAGAAGCCAAAGAACTCATAAGAGTTAGTAAACTTTGTCTACAAGGTTTTAAGGTCACCTTAAGTCGTTTGGGCGTTTTTTATGATTCGTGGGATTGGGAAAGCGATTTTGTATGGAGCAATAGTGTTTCAGAAATTTTGCAGAGATTGAAGGCGACGCCTTATGTTTCTCTTTTAGGTGGAGTATTAGAGTTTGAAGCTGAAAAGGTTGTTGGAAATCTTAATTTAAAGGAAAAATTGGGTTTGCGGGAAAATTATGAAGTGCCTCCTTTGACTCTTGTAAGGGCTGATGGCACTACCCTTTACACTACGAGGGACATAGCTTACACTTTNTGGAAGTTTTCTAAAGCCGAAAAAGTTATCAACGTTATAGGNATGGAGCAAAGTCTAGCGCAGCTGCAGTTGCGGATAGCCCTTTATGCTTTGGGCTATGGGAAGTATGCAGATAATCTGGTTCATTTTGCCTATAACTTGGTAACACTCCCAGGCTATAAAATGTCAAGCCGTAGGGGACGTTACATAACTTTAGATGAGGCTGTTGATGAAGCCGTAGAGCGCGCCTACGAAGAGGTTTCGAAACGTTCTCCTAAATTGTCTGAAGAAGAAAAAAGAAAAATTGCTGAGTTCGTTGGAGTGGGGGCCGTTCGTTACGCTTTGGTAGAGGTAGACCCCTCCAAACCTGTAGTTTTCACTTGGGATAGAGTGTTAAATTTCGAGAAAAACAGTGCGCCTTATCTTCAGTATACTCATGCAAGAGCATGCAGCATTTTGCGCAAAGCTAAGGAAAAACCAGAAAAACCAGCGTATGAACTGCTTGAAGAAAAAGTGGAAAGAGAGCTAATCTTGTTTTTGGCTGGATTTCCCGAAGTCTTTATTGAAGCAGCAGAGTTTCTAAAGCCTAATGCTATTGCAGATTTTGCCACAGATATTGCTGACAGATTCAACTCTTTTTATAATGCGTTACCTGTGATAAAGGCTGAACCTCAGGGGCTGAGTGATGCTCGCCTTGTTTTAGTTGATGCTGTTAGAATTGTTTTAAGAAATGCCCTTAATCTTATTGGTGTAAAGGCTCCTGAAAAAATGTGACAGGTCCTTAAGGTGCTTCTTCTATTATTGCTGCTGCGGTGCTTGTTCCTATTCTGTTGGCTCCTGCTTTAATCATTGCCAAGGCATCAGTATATGTTCTTATTCCTCCAGAGGCTTTAACCCCTATGTCTTTGCCCACTGTTTGTCGCATTAATTTGACATCCTCGATGGTTGCGCCTTTTCCAAATAAGCCTGTAGAAGTCTTCACAAAATCCGCGCCAGCCTCTTTGGNCAGTTTGCATGCAACTATTTTTTCATTTTGTGTCAGGTAGGCTGTTTCGATTATTACCTTAACGATTATGTCGTTTGATAGTCGCTTGGTTTCTACTATTGCGGCGATGTCATTTTTAACATAGTTGTAGTCGGCAGATTTCATGGCGCTTAAATTGATGATCATGTCTAGCTCTTCTGCGCCGTCTTCAACAGCCTTTACTGCTTCTAGGGCTTTTATTTCTGTTAGCGATATGCCTAGTGGAAAGCCTACTGTTGAGCATACTTTAACTTCTGTTCCTTTCAACCATTTTGCAGCTAGTTTTACATAGATGGGGTTGACAACCACACATTTGAAACAATGTTGGATGGCTTCTCTACATAGTTTTTCTATGTCTTCCTTGGTGGCTGTAGGTTTTACGTTCGTTGACTCTATCATTTTGGCAAGTTCTTCTCTTGAAAACTTCAAATTCTTTCACCTTTCAACGTTATAGTACAACAGGGATCACATTTAGCTTTATACCTCTCTTTGTTTAAAGCAAAGATTTTAGGATTTGTTTCTTTAATGTAGGGAATGAGGAACAGTTTTCCATGGTTAGGGAAAAGAACAGGAAGTCTAAAGTTTGCGTTTCTAAGGAGGACATCAAGGCTGGCTTAAAAAAGCTTGGAATAAAAAAGGGTGATGTGGTAGGGGTCCACAGTTCTTTAAGCAGTTTTGGTTACGTAAAAGGCGGCGCTGACGCTGTAATTGATGCCTTGCTTGAAGTTGTTGGAAAAGAGGGAACCATAGTGATGCCGACACACTCTAACAATCTAGAGAAAGTAGAATTGTCGCCTAAAGAAAAGGCTACGGGTGTTTCGTGGCTTTTCAAAATCTTGTCATACGACCCAAAAGAGACTCCTTGTACAACAGGAATAATCCCAGAAACCTTCAGAAAAAGACCTGGTGTAATTAGAAGCCGGCATCCATCACTGTCTATCGCAGCCATAGGTCCTAAGGCTGAAGAAATAACTGGTGCTGAAGATGGAAGAAGCCTAGCTGGCTGGAAAGTTGTGCTTCAACTTGATGGTTACATACTTTTAATGGGCGTAGGCTTGGAAGTTTGCACTGCTATGCATCTCGCAGAAAATATGGTTCAGCTTCCAGAGCATATACTTAAGAAGATAACTCCGCCGAAATGGTTTGTAGAGAAATATCCAGAAGATAAATGGGAATGGGATGTAGGTCCGTACCCGAAATTTGCCAAATTGTTGGAACCATGCCTTCAAAATAAGATAATGGAAACAATCAAGATCGGAAATGCAATTCTTAGGCTTGTTAAACTCCAAGACTTGATAGATTTATATGTAGAGTATCTGCAAAAGAATCCGGACATTTTTTACAGTTGACAGACATGTACTAGACATGCAAATCAAAATAAAGGTTTGGATTTATCGCGCTTTTCTAGCGTTTTTCTAATCTGTCTATTAATGCGCTTGTTATTATGGGTAGTATTAGTGAGGCGTCTCCTTCAATCATTATGCGGTCTGCTTTCGGACTTATTTTCCTCCATGAAACGGCTTCTCGCGGTCTTGCCCCTGAGAGGCTTCCGTCCCATTCCACAGCCGTGGTAATGTACACAGCATAGTCTAGGCCATCTTTGAATTGGTTCCACCATATTATGTGATGTTTGGATATACCGCCGCCCACTATTAATGCTCCAGTTTTTTTCGCGTTAAAAATAATGTCGTTTAGTTCTTTGGAATCTTTCAAAAGGTTGATTTTGAAGTCGTATTCTTGTGAGAAAAGCCATAGCTGATATCCTACGGCACCGTCTGTGATGCCTGGCACGTATACTGGTATGTTGTTTTTGGCTGCCCAGTATAGTATGGAGCTTTCGTTGCATATATGCAGTCCTATTTCTTTACAAAGCTGGCTAGTTGAGACTTCCTTTACACTTCCATTCCATAATCTTTGCAGAAGCTCTTGCATTTTCTTTTCTATTATTGTTCCGTAACTTTCGTTGGGGACAAGAACGTTTCCTAAACGGTTTATTCCTTTTTTGCAAAGTTCTTCGTCATCCATGAAGAATGAGCCTTTGTAATAGTTTTTCCAGCATCTTGCTATGTCATGGTCAAGAGAACCACAAGCTGTGATTATTACGTCCACAAGTTTTCTTTTTACAAGTTCTCTAAAGACTCCTCTTGTTCCTGTAGCCACAAGGTTTCCGGTGAAAGAGAGAAACTTTATGCAGTCTTTGTCTTGAATCATTTTTTCAAGAATTTTTAAGCCAGAAGCCAGTTTTCCTGCAGTGAAGCCCCAAGCGTTGTCCATTTGCGAAACAAGCTGATTCACGGACATTTTTTCAGTAAAAGTGTAGTCTTCCACAACTTCTTTCAGCATTTCTTTCTCTCCGATATTGCTGAATAAGTGATGTTTGAAAGATAAATAAATGTTTAAAACTAGAAGCAGTGCTAGTTTTGGTACTCTTGGAATTGCGGCGGAAGCTGAAATCCTTTCTTTACATCTTCGATTTTTTCTCCTACAACAGTAATGTTTTTGAAGGATGCGGTTCCCAAACCTTGTTCTTCTGCTATTTTTAGATATCTTACTTTCTCTGGAGGTATGCCCATTATCGCTGCGGAAACAGTATCTGTTGCAACCATATCTCTACCAGCTACAACTACATCCATTTTGACAGGTTTTCCATCGACCTCGTCTACTTCTGAGCCTACAAACCCATCTACAAGATTTATTTTTACTTTGTCAACGAATATAGATGCTAATTCTACAATTTTTTGGTTTATGTGTTCGTGCATTATGTTTTTGGGGAGGATGAACCCCATTAGGTTCTTCATAGAAAGCGTAACTAAGGCCATGTGATGAACCTTTAGCTTTGGAACGTTGATGATGGACGTGCATTCTAAGACAGTTTTTGCTATTCCAACTTCTTTCAAAAATTTGGCCCTAGGAATCTTAATGGTACATCTTTCGTCAGTGTTAAGGTTGACAAGCCTTACTTTTTGACGGGCGACAACATTTCTTATGCCAACTACGTCAAAGGCTTTATCAGTGTCCCATGCCCCACCTTCTCCTACAGTGATTTCTTCAACTCCAAGCTCCTTAACAAGCTCTATTATTCCTTCAACAATTCTAGAATCTGTGGTTATTCCAGTATCGGGGTGTTTGGCGGCTACATAGTTGGGTTTTATCAGCACTTTATCTTCTGGCTTTACTAATTTTTCATATTTGATGAGTATTAGCGCTTTTCTTACCATTTCTTTAGGATTTTTGCCTTTAATAACAGCTACGAGTGTTTTCTCCATAACTATTGCCACTTGGTAAGATTTCTTAAGAGCACACTCATTGATTGTGCAATTCTCACTCTATAACTTATTAAAATCGATACACTCTTGTCTTTTTATTCTCATTGGAAACCCTCCTCTTAACTATCAATTAGCTACTGAATGGCGGGCCCGGGGAGATTTGAACTCCCGATCTCCGGCTGTCAGCGCCGAAACCATATGATTTCAGCTCCGCAGGCCAGCGTCCTAATCCATGCTAGACCACGGGCCCAATTTCTAATATCGTTTTCTTTTCCTGTAAAGAGAGTAGTTAATACTCTAATAAGCCTTAAGAGAAGGGCTAAAGGGCGATTATAGTTGGGCTAACTTCAACGCATTTTTGCGTAGCTACTCTTAAATAAGTCCATCACTTCTCAAAACATCTGCGATTAGGAAATATGGCTGTTGGAAGTTATGGCATTCAATACAAACAAGAAAATTGTTGAGAAACTGAAAAAGGATAATGTAGATNCCGTGATTGTTTCGGGCTTTATTATCAGAGAAATGTTGGTTTAAAGAATCTGTCTTCTGCCCACTGGCTGACGAGACAGCTGATCTCTCATTGATTTACAAAAACTACATCTTTCAGTTGAGGGTGAAATAGGGTGGTTCACTATCGGAAAAGTGTATTAACTGCTTATATAATTATATTCTCCGCTTTAGCAATAGTTTTGACTGTCAACAAAGCAGAGATTCCTTTTCCCTTCTTACCATATCTAAAGTTCGATTTTGCAGAGATTCCAGTTATGATAGCCTTATTGCTCGGAGGCTTCGTTCCAGGCTTAATCACTGAAGTTATTCACTGGATAGGACTGTCCCTTGCTCGAGGTTGGGTCCTCGGTCCATTGATGAAGTTCTTGGCAGTAATTCCGATGATAGCTGGATTTTGGCTGGGAATAAGAATTTACCGGACCATATACAGCGGAAAATCGATTGTCGCAGCTCTCGCCCTCGCAGTTCTCTTCAGGGTGGTAGTGTGCAGTATCACTAACATCGTTTTATTTCTCTTCATAGCACCCGAATACATAGAATTCGCTGGATACGCTTTGAAAGCAACGGGAATTGATGTGAGTTCAAATTTTGACATTTTGATTTGGACCCTAACTTTAACAGGCATATTTAACGCACTTCATGTGCTCTTATCCTCAATTGTAGCCTTAGCGCTTTTCAAGGCGGCGGCAGTTAGGCTGCCAAATGTTGCTATGGAAATATCAGATACATGATATGCACTTAAAGGCAAGGTAGTGTGTGCAGACAAGTTTAAGGCTTTAAGAAGCCTCTATATCTCTTTGAGGATATGCGTGACTTGTGGACCAATTAGCGATATGATGAAGGTAGATAACAATACCTTGAAAGGTGTTATTATAGGTGCTGGACCAGCCCAAATGGCAGTCAGAGCCTCAGGCGGCAGGCCATAGAAGAAGTAATAGGCCTGACATGGTATGAATATGAATATTCTGAAGAGCACATCAGCTTCTAGACCTATGAAGGCGCTTAATGTGAAAGGAGACATCCGCTTAATGACATCAGGTCCTCGTATAGCAGTAATAATACCCATGGTTATGAGAATTATATAGGCAACGTAGCAATCCCACATTCCCCATATAGGAAGATTCCAAGAAACAGGTGAGGCGAAGTAAGCCAAAAGCATGACCGTATAATAGGCGAAAACCTTCTTCCACCTCCATTTGAATACAAATCCAGAAATCATGGAACCTATAGGAGCACCCAACGTGAATATAAATTCATATATCGTTTCCCTTGGAACAAGCCAGTGACCTATCATCACTGCTAATAATGTCGAAATGAATCCGTTAAAGGGTCCGAGCACGATTCCCGCTAGTGGGCTAATTACGAATATCCATCCAAACCAAACACCAGCAGAGAATCCGGGAGTCACTATAGAGTCACATATTACTCCCAAAGCAGCAAAAGTGACGATCAAAGCCAACTCACGGGGTCTGCTCTTCATGAATACGCCTCAATGAATGTGCCTATTGAAGTTTCTTTACATTTAAAATTTTTGATCAGCAATTAACATGCAGATTTGTTTGGTGCTTCTTCATATCTGAAATCTATGTTTCTCTCGTTTCAATTGNAAGCTTTCTTCACTTTGTGGCAGTCTATAGATGTGATGTACTAAGGCTGAAAGTTAGATTCAATCCGCCTACCTTGCTGAAATCCAAAAAGTACATTCTGGAAAGATATATATAATATAACTATACTTCTTAATTGAAGTTTTTCTAATCAACATTAAAAAATCTAACTTTCAAATATTCTCAAAATCTCTCTTATTTTTTATATTTTGTCGGATCTGGGATTCTTGCCTTTAAAAAGGCACTTTTACGATTAACACATGATTCACACCTGCCGCAATGTACTAAATCGTTGAGATAGCAGCTCCATGTTAATTCGTAAGGTACGCCAAGTTTTACTCCTAATCTGATTATCTCCCACTTTTTCATGCGTATGAAGGGTGCAACAATTGTAACGTCATTATCTGTTCCTATCTTAACTACTCGGTTGAAGGCTTGTATGAATTCTTCTCTGCAATCTGGATAAAATGGTCTATCCGATGCATGGGCGCCGTATATTACGGTTTTTGCATTAACTGATATGGCATATGCTACTGCTATGGAAAGAAAAATTGCATTTCTGAACGGTACTATAATTGAAGGTTCAAACCTGGAAGGAATAGCAAAATTTCTGTTGCATAACAGGGTGACACCCTCAAATATTTTATTTAGTGATGAGATATCTATTTCTTCGATGTCTATTCCGAGTTCGTTGGCAATCAATTTGGCATATTCAGTCTCTTTTAAGGCAATTTGCCCATATTTGAACGTGATTCCATAAATCTCGTAACCTTGATTCTTCGTCCAGTATGCTGCTGTGGAGCTGTCTGGTCCTCCGGACATGACAACTACGGCTCTCTTTTTCATTTTACTTATCACCTTTTATCAATTGAAAAATTTAGTTTCAGTATTGCTTTGTAGAGAATATATCCAAGCATAACAGTTGCGATTATAACACCTATGAAAACATAGACAAATGTGATCAAATAGGGGAAGTTCAGAACTAAATTTAACATCAAGGCTATCCAAAGCGAGATTATCAGACTATAGATCAGCAAACCAAATATAACGCTTCTATTCCTCAGCTTGTAGATGATGAATAATCCTATAAAAGAGGGTATGACACTGAATAGATCAATCGGTCCCAGTGGACTCATGATATTTCCTAAGAAAATTCCCAATGTGAGACCGTAAACAGCGGGCATACCAAAAATTGGCACAAGTCCCATTAGAGCGTTAGCAACTCGAACTTGAATATGCAGAAAACTTATCGGTGCAAGAAAAACTACCAAAGCCGTGTAACAAGCAGCACAAAGAGCAAATAAAGCTAAATCCTTAGTTAAAGCTCGGGAACGAATTTTTCTCAAACCATTCCACCTCCCGGGGTTTGTCCTCATCAACGGAACGGGGGTGGGCCCTCACCCGCCTCAATGGACAACACTTTGAATTAATATATTTTCCTTTTAAAGTTTACTAAATCTGCAATTATTCTATATTCATTTCTAAAAGAGAATAAGGTTAACGATGTTAAAATCATATGCTCCAATGGGCATATTTTGGCTATAAATGAACGTTCATGGCTTGAGTAACTTATTATTTGCACGAAAGAGCTTTGATGGAGGTTAGGATAAGAACCACATTAACCTAAGGTTTAAAAGATCTCTTTAAGATGTTATTTACTACTTGAGACGTTATTTGGTAATATGGATTTTTAGTTCATAACTCTTAAGATTAAAAATTTCACTAATTTTTTAATGAATTAAAGATGAAAAAATATTGGTGAAATAAGATGGAATTGTATCGTATTGTTATCAATGTTATTTCATTGCTAATTAACATTGGTCTTATTTATTTATCTGTTAAACTTTTAGCGATTTTTCGAGGCGGCTCGATGGCTAAGCCTTGGGCCTATATTTCTTCTGGTATTTTCACTCTCGCAATTGGCAACTTTCTGTTCGTTTTACAATATACTTTAAGTGTTGAACAAGTTTTGATCCGCGCTATAGGTGGTTTATTAATGATGTTTGGAGGCTTACTAATGCTAGCTGGAATGTACTTAGAATATAAGAAATGGTCGAAACCGACTTCCTCTTAGGCAAAGAGGTTTGTTTAATGAAAGAGATTTTAGAACAAAACAATGGTCTCTTCTTAACATTTGAAATGTTAGCTGAAATGGAAAATGCGCTCATTAAAGTGTTTGCATCAGGCGCCGTTGTAATAATCGCTACATTAGCCAGACCTTGCGGTCAAATCCTCTGCAAAGAAATTATGGCCAAAATAAGCGACTTGGAAGAAGCATTTAACAGTTTTTCTGAATGGATGCGCGAAAAAAACTGGGCAGAGCTATCATTCTCGAACATAAATTTGAAAAATGGAAATGGAAAAATCATAATCGAAAAATCACTTGCAACAAAGATAAAAAAGAAAACTAATAAAACTTCTTGTTATTTTCTAACGAACTTCATTGCCGGCTTTCTCTCGGAACTATTTAACAAGAAAATCATCGTAGTCGAGAAAAAATGTGCTAGAACCGGAAATGAGTTCTGTGAGTTTGAATTTCATCCACAATCTTCCCACAAAGNGAGATAAGTCGATACNGGCTTTCTGTAAGGAACACTATTTTTGATAGTTCTTTTNATCAAGGTTATATTCTTCTTTGCCTTGTAACGACTTTCTGAGAATCAATAGAAACGTGCGGAATACTTGGAAGAAATATACGATGGAGACTTATTAATGAACCTGTTAAGATGTCTACTATTGTTTAGGAGAACGCGATATAGAACTTTGGCATCATTGGGTTAGATAAGACTCGTGTAACCCTAGCTCTTCAATGCACTGACCAAGGAATTTAAGTTGTTTTAAAAGTTAGGGAACCTGAACTTTATTTCTCGGGTAGGCGTCAATGTGATTAAGAATTATTGTATTTATGCCTCCTTGTGTTGAGCAACCTAGTGGCGATAAAGCTGCATTTGTCTTTGGAAATGCTGAAATAATTTCAAATTTGCAAAAGAAAAAGAGTATGGAAACTAGCACCCTTTGACTTATCACGACATTTCCCTAAAGGTCCAGAATCTAAAGAGTTTTGCGTACTTAAAATTCTCGTGAAGAAGATTGAATAGAGAGAAAGTTGGGAAGATGGAACAAAAATTTATCAAGCCGTCTTAGATCGTAAGTTAGTCTTGTAAGGAAAAAAGAAGCTGTAAGAAACATCTTGAGAATCCTTTAGAGAGTGGTGTTTCCCAATCACTATGTACTTTGTTTCAATTGCTTGTCGTTTTCATATCAGCCTTTTCATTGCGTATGGGCAGCAAAGAACCTCTGTCTTAACAGTCTCCAAGTATTTCATTAATTTCCTTTTAAGCAGCTTTAAAACTTCTTTGTTACGTTGAATGTTCTTCACATGAAAGTCCTCAATTTCAAAGATTTCTTCTTGTGGGTGAAGCCCCATGGCTGCTATAACTTCACCTTCGTTATTTTCAACAACATAGCAGTGTTGCGGCACAATTTTTAAATGATCAATGGTATGTGCTATTGCCTTTCTGTAGCCCTTGTCAGGATATCATGGTCTAGAGCAACCATCCTAGCCACGATCTCTACATCTTCAATTCTCATAATACGAATCTTCGGCATTAACCCTCACCTCCATTCTGGTTTTTAAAAACCATATCGATCTAAGGGAATCATGAGTAGAACAAATCGGTGCGTTACAAGATCTTCATTTTGATCGCCCCCGAAGGAGCACTAACACAATACTCAGAAAGCGAAAATAAGAGTTTTGGTGCTTTCTATCTGCATTGCAAAATAGAAGAATTGGATTCTGTAGGTAAATTTCATTTATTTAGAAACATAACTTGAGTAGGGCTTAAGGAAACAAATCTGTATGTTATTGAACGGTTTTCAATGTTGTAGCTTTTGCTTGATGATTTTTTCTACTTCTCTCCATAGTGCCATTCTCTTTATAACAGGCTCTCCGTTTATGTATACTCCTCTAGCCATACCATATTTTTCTATTACTTTTCTGTCGTCTGTGTTGATTGCGTTGATGATTGCATTATACTTTTCCATATTTTGTTTAATTTTTTCGAGCATCCATTTTGACCATGGACATTGACTGTTGTAAAATATGTCTAAAACTAGTTTATCGCCTTTTTTAATGGCTTTATTTTTNGGTGGAATGAGTTTTGGTGGTTTATGTGCACCTAAATCAAAATATAATAGCACACGGCTTCCTTCTCGGTCAACCTCTTTAAACCCGAATTTTTTGAAGAAGTTAACTGGCATGTAGGGAAAATAATCGAACCATTTATCTCCTTCGTAGGCCAAAACGCTGACACCCCCATGGGGTTTTGCATTGTCAATAAGGGTTTTAAGAAGACGTTTCGCAATACCAGAATGCCAAAAANAGGGGAAAACCCAGATACAGTTAATAAAAAGGGAGCTTTNCCCCTTAACTGGTTCTAGTGCAAACTCGATAGGCAAGTATTCTATTAACCCCTTTGGAATTTTGCCTCTGACGTTCAATTCTTCAATTTTTTGNTTTTTTGCATTTAAAGAGTCTAGAACATCNTCACTTTTTTCAAGGGCTACTAATACTTGAAGGCCTTTTTTCATCATAGATTTTAACCATTCTTTTCTAGCTTCCATTGGCTTTTTCATTTCTTTACGCCATTTAGGGGGCAAGCTAGGATCTACACAAAGTATTGCAACATAGTCCAACTCTNTAGGAGATATGTTAAGAATTTGCATGTGGAGACTTCAGATTTAGAAGTTTATTTGTTGCTTTTTAANGTGCGATTTATTGCATCAATAACGTTTTGTTTTCCCATAGCAATTATGTAAGGGCCTAGTCTTGGGCCTTGAGGTACGCCTAAAAGAATTGTGTAAAGGATCCGAAAGAATTTTGCAGGTTTTAGATTATGTTTTTTCGCTGTGGAAAATATGGCGTTCTGTATTTTTTCTGCGTCATCTTCAACTTTTAAGATTTGGATTAGTTCTTCTATCGCCTCTTTTTCTTCTGCAGTTAGAGTTACTTTGGTTTCTTTTATTTCTTCAAAATCCTTTACCCAGTTAAAGGCATACTTAATTCGCTGTCTTAGTTCTTCATCTAATGTTTGGTTNTGTTTTAGATAGCCGTAGCTTCGAAGTTTTTCGNCGACAAATTCCTCTTCTCGTCCTTTAGGTGCCATTTTTGCAAGAAAAGTCAACAAATTGTAGGGAACGTGAACGCTTGGTTTTTTTGGTGGCTGAAGTACCCAGCAATATTCGTATAATCCTCGAAGTTTAGCGAATTCTTTCCTGTCTTTTACCGTTTTCTTCTCGAAGTATACGTCTTCTAGATCATCAAGTTCATTCATGTACGATGGGATGTCTGTGACGTCAAGGGTGCGGGTGCCAACGAACCTTTTAAGCATTAGCAACATAAGCGATTGAGGAGAACCATACTTGAACCAAGCTTGTGGTGTGAAAACCCTCCCTGCAGACTTCGAAAGTCTCTTGCCGCTTTTGTCTAAAAACAATTCGTATTTAGCGTGGGCAGGAGGTTCCCAATGGAATATTTCGCGGCAAATACGATCATTTACCCGCACGGAGTCTGCAATTTCTTTTCCATAGGCTTCAAATCTAATGTCTAAGGCCTTCCATCTAACTGCAAACTCGCCTTTCCAGCTTAGCTTACCTTCGCCTTTTCGAAAATCCACTTCTCCTTCATGCCCGCAGCCTTCAAGCCATCTGCCCTTAACTTCCATTCCTTCACACTTGTAAAGAACCTGATTTTCTTCAGGAATGAAGTCATAAGCTTTAGTAGTGTATATTCGCCCACAATTTTCGCAAACAGCAAAATAGGGAAGCACTTCCAAAAACTTTTCTTGACCTACTTCCTCTCGCACTATTTCTCCAATCCTTTTTGCATTTAAAAGCACTGTTCGGATTTCCTCGTTAAACAGTCCTTTCCGATACACTTCTGTGCCAGACATAAACTTGTATTCTATTCCACATTCATCAAGAGCTTCAAGTAGAAGCGTAATCATGTGTTCACCATAACTTTTGTGGCAACCGAAAATNTCTGGAATATCCGTTACTGGGCGTCCTAAATGTTCTTCTAGAGAGCNAGGCATGCCTGCAGGAACTTTTCGTAATCCGTCTTTGTCGTCGGCAAAAGCAATAAGCTCTGAATTGTAGCCTTGTTCTNTTAGGGCTAGAGTNACTGCAAAGGATCTAGCAGCATCNCTTAAATTACCAATGTGGGGGAAACCTGACGCTGCAATTCCCATTTCTGTTCTGATTAGGTCTAGATTTCTTCCAAGCTTCCGCTCTTTCTCGACTATTTTTGCTGCCATTTTGTCGTACCAGGTGCCATGACCAATTATTTTTACACGCATGCTTTTTCAAACCTGATTAGCAATTATCATGATGCAGATAAAAAATGTTTAGAATTCATTTCTNGTGCTAAAATCCCNTGGTCGGAATGTCACCCTTTATTACTGTCCCGGTTGCACCGTCAATCAAAATCTGATAGGNTTGGCTTTTATATTCGTATTTAATGAACCATATGGGCGCGTGTAAGTAGATTGCTTGTTCTATTTTAATCTCGTTTTTCATTTCGATAATTCTGTCCACATCCTGCTGCATCAGATAGCGATGATGTTCGATGATTTGCTGTTTCGCTAGTTCTACTGCTTCTTCTTTCCGTATTTCGCTGTTCAAGGTTTTGGCAAACTCTTCGATTTTTCTAAAATCGTAGGGAATTTTACCTTGCAAGGGTACATCGTATTCTCTTGTTGGAAATGTTGCGGCTTTTCTGGCTAAGACAACCCAGTTATATTTCTTTCTTATTTGTCCATCTTTAACGATTGGAGGTGAGATTCTTTCGAAGATCCCTTTAAAGCGGGTTTCAGCGTCTACTGTTATGATCCAGAAAGGCACATAAACTAGTCTTTTTTCAAGTATTTTTGATTTCTTAGCTAGATCAGAGGGTTTCAAGAATCCGGTCCGCATCCAGCTTTTCACAATTTTTTCTATTTTTTCAGGATCGTATTTGTTTAGTAGCATGGAATGTTCAAAAGTGAAGGCTTTTCCAGTTTCTATAACTACGGTGTAACCGCAATATTTGCATGTTGCTAATATTTCTCCAGGCTCAAAAGAAATTGGAGCTCCGCAATGAGAACATTTGATCTCCTGAACAATGGACATTGCTTATTCACGCTTTTGTCTTCTCTCTTCTTAAAATCTCTCGAGCAACAATAAGGCCTGAAGCTGAAGCTTGAACAAGACCCCTTGTTACGCCAGCTCCATCTCCAATAGTGAACAGATTGTGAATTCTAGTTTCGAGACAGTTGCTTAACTGCAGTTTGGAAGAGTAAAACTTTACTTCTACACCATATAAGAGCGTGTTTCTAGAGTAGATTCCTGGAGATATTTTGTCTAATGCTTGTAGCATTTCGCTTATATCTGCAAGATAACGGTAGGGCAAGACGAAGCTTAAGTCACCTGGAGTAGCGTTTTTCAAAGTCGGTTCTACAACACTTCGCGCGATTCTTTCGGGTGTGGATCTTCTTCCAGCTTCTAAATCACCTAAACGCTGTATGATTACTCCGCCACTAAGAAGATTTGAAAGTCTAGCAAGATATTTTCCATAAGCTATTGGCTCCTTGAAAGGTTCAGTGAAGGAAGTGCTCACCAGAATAGCAAAGTTCGTGTTTTCTGTTTTTCTCTCTGCATAGCTTTGTCCATTTACAGTTAAAATACCATTGTAAGATTCAGTTATGACTTCCCCATATGGAGCTACGCAGAAAGTGCGAACTTGATCATCAAACGATTTAGAATAATAGATGAATTTTGGCTCATAAAGAGCATCTGTCAATTCTTCCATAACTGAAGCTAAGACTTCTACTCTTATACCAACATCTACTGGATTGTTGAGCGTTTTAAGGCCTAAGGCTTGGGCTTCGGATTGAAGCCATTCTGCCCCGCTCCTTCCAGGTGCCACAATGACGTATTTTGCGAAGAATTTTTCGTTATCTACGGTTTCAACACCGTCTATTTTGCCATTTTTTATTATTAGCCCTTTAACATCGTTTTTGGGTTTGAATTCAATTTTGTCGTTTAATTCCTGTCGCATTTTGCGAAGAGTTTGGGCGCATTTTTCTGTACCCATATGCCGTATTTTTTGGCGAACAAACTTTAGTCCAGCGAGAGAAGCTTTTCGTTCTATTTCCTCTATTTTTTCCAAGTCGTCACCATAAACGTGCTCGGTAGCACCGAATTTCAAGTAAATCTTATCCACATAATCTATGAGCTTTTCAAGCTGTTTGGATGAGATATACTCGTTAAGCCAGCCGCCCACTTCTGCTGACAAAGTAAGTTTTCCATCGCTGAAGGCTCCGGCGCCTCCCCATCCTGACAAAAGCAAACATGGTTCGCAGTGAACACATTCAAATCCTCGACTGGCTGGGCATTTGCGTTGGTTAATGTCTGGCCCTCTATCCAACATGAGAATGTTTAAATCGTCTTTTTCTGTTAGCTCGAGGGCTGCAAAAATTCCCGCAGGGCCGGCTCCAACAATTATTACATCATATTTCAAAGAGGTTGATCTCCTGAAACCCAAAAGTAGATGTAATAACTTGCATATATCTTTAGCGAGAAAACATTCTTTTTAGTGGTGAGGAACCAGACATAGGAACCTAACAGTTTTTTCGCCTGTGTTTTTGAATTGGTGTTTCTCATTAGGCGGAATAAAAATGACATCTCCTGCCTTAAATTTTCGTTCTTCATCGCCGCCAAAAACTGTGCCCTCCCCCTCCAATATGAAAACTTCGTGTTCCCAGGAGTGGGTGTGGAGAGGACTGTAGCCGCCAGGCTCCATCTCAAAAAGCCTCATAGCAAAGTTTTTAGCGCCCATATCTTTTGTAATAAGCCATCTTACCTTTAATTTATAAGCTCCATTTTCAGCGGTCTCTGGTTCTATATCAAAACAACGAAACAATTTCATGTAAATCACTTTCTATCGAAAGAGTAAAACAAATATTAGTTTTTCCTTTACCTTTTAATACCTTTAACAATGACTCTAATACTTTTTAGCTGAAAAGAACTAAAAACAGAACTAGTGCAAAAGAATATTAACTCTGTAGTTTTAAGTAAAAATAGAAAGTCCATAATTGAAGGATCACTTGTTGGCGAATTGAATGACGGAAAATATCGTCATACTTCCAATAAAAGGCGATAACATTTTTGATAGAATCAAGTTATGTTGGGGGCATCTTAAGAACTGGAAACATCTAAAGATCGTGCAAAAAAGCAAAGAATGGCTGGAAAAAACGAATAGATTGTTCACTCCAACAACATTTATCGCATATACAAATGAAATGCCCATAGGGATGATAGAGTTTATTCCTCAGAAATTAATGAAAGAAGTGGGATTGTGTCCTTGTAGAGCTAATCCCGAGAAAAATGAGATAGAAAGCCGTTATATTCTGGGAAAAAAGTTTGAGAATTATTTGTTTATATCCTGTCTATGGGTTACCCAAGATCATCAAGGCAAGGGTGTTGGGAAAACACTTTTAGATCACTTTCTTAACAGCGATGTGCTCAAGAATTCTGGCGGGGTCATGGTTTACGTTACTGAGCGAAATAAAAATTGGGATAAGCATATTCATTGGCCTGCAGGGCCTAAAGAATTTTATCTTAAAGCTGGATTTACAATTAAAAAATCGCTGGAAAAACCAGCTGGATATCTGCTATGGTACAAGAACTTAGAAAGCATCTAGTAGGATTTTGTCTAACCTGTCGTCTCAATAGGCTGCCATTGCCATGCATCCTTTTTTCTAATGACGTAGCCTAATCCAGGAAAAGAGAAATGAAATGCTTGTACTAAGATCTTTTTGCTAGGTGAAGAAGACGACGTCGGCTGAGTATTGCTTGTTCAGGATCAAAGTCCACGGCTGTATACCAGTCTGGCTGTTCTAGATGTATTTGATGGAGCACCCCATCGGAAATGTATAATAATTGCTCGTTGTCCGAAGTAATGGTAACTGCCATGTGGCCCGGGGTGTGACCTGGCGCCGCTATAGCCCTGATGCCTGGCACGATTTCCGTTTCCCGATCAATGAGTTTCAGTTGGTGTTGAATTGGTAGAAGGTTGTTGCGTGCGACCGTGATCATGAATTCTTTGATGTGCTTGGGAATATTCAGTTCTGACAGTTTAGGCTTTGTAGTCCAGAAGTCCCATTCGTTTTTCCATATGATGTAGCGAGCATTAGGGAAAACTGGTCGGCCTTCTTTGTCGACATTTCCGCCGATATGGTCTGGATGACCATGTGTGAGGATGACTGTGTCAATTTCTTCGGGCTTAATTCTTTCGGCCTTTAGGTTAGAGATAAGTTTGCCTGTAGTTGGTTCTAAGTTACCAGCACCGGTATCCACAAGTACTAAATGTTGCCCTGTGTCGATCACCAAGCCCGAATAATGACTGACGTATTGTTTCCACTTTTCTGGATCCAGGTTGTGCTCTCTTAACATTCGTTCTATGGCTTTTTTAGGTGCATTAATGGATACAAAAATCTGGATAGGGTTAGAGTATGTGTGAGTGCCATCGTTGACAACAATACATCTGAAAGTTCCTAACTGGAAGGGAAAATTTTTGTCGCTCATATAATTATCTTCTCATACTTTATGTTTTTCTTCTTACAAGTATATTGTTTGGTAATAATAAACCATTGCAATCAGCCGCACATGGAAAATGTAGTTTACAAACTTTGTAGTGACAAAATATTAAATCAGGGCAGGAAAATAAAGAAATGTGGGGGATGGAGATGAGAGTCCTTTTGGAGGAGAGAAAAATTGAGGAGACTATTAAAAGGATATCACAAAGGTCATTTACTGTTCTTGATTTTATTCGGGTTTTTAAAGCGTTATATCCAGAGGATTGGAAACGTTTGAAGGGGCGATTTGGCGAATTTGGCGAAAAACGCAGGTACACCGTTAATACTTATTTCTCTAATCGACTCGACATATACTCTCAAAAACCTCACTCCTTGCTTCATCCTTTTATAAGATACAGCGAAGGCAAGCTTAAGGCCTATAGGCGAACTACGGAAGAAGAGCAGAAACATTTCGGCAGCCCTTGGATTGCTGTATTCAGAAAGAAGTAGAAGGGTATTACAGATGGAAGATGAAGAAAAACGAAAAATCTTGTCCATCATAGATACCTATGTTCGTGCATTTGAAACAGCCGATGCGGATTTGATGCAAAGCTTGTTTTGGGTTAATGATCCAAGGTTTATCGAGGTGGAGAATCACATTCCACAACCATTTGGTCGTAAGGGATTCCTCGCAATAATGAATTGGATTCGAAAGTATCAAAAGCCAGGCTGGAAAATGAAGTTCTACGATACAAAGATGAACATACTATCCCCAGAAGTCGCTTACAGTGTCTCCCTTCGCGACCAAAAAGAAAACGGAAAACTCAAAACTAGCAGAGTTACTTTCATTTTCCTTAAAAAAGAAAACGAATGGAAGATTATCCATGGGCACTTCTCTTATTTGCCTAAATAGAAACGTGCACCTAATCCTAAACACATCCCTATGCTACCATATTTCTTTAGTTTCAGAGACGAAATCTATCCACATAAATGAAATTATGAACATTGTATGCAATTTTAATGTAGGGAGTTAGCGCTCAAACACACGTTTAAATCCTTGTTTTTCAACACGGGAGTTCGAATCTACTCCGAGCTACCATAAGTTTTTCTTAAGATGGATGCAGTTGACGGAAATTTTCCTTTTATGTGAGTAAGCTGAAAGTTTTCCTAAGCGGGGGTGGATTAAAAAGTAAGTGTTATTAAAGTGTTTGGCTTTAGTAATTTTGGGTGAGCTTTTGGAGGAAACTGTTCTGGAGAAAGTTGAGGAGATTGGAAAGAAGCTTGACGAGTTGAAAGTTTTTCTCGAAGACGTTTTCTTAACCAAGGAAGAATATGTTTTGTTGAAAGAGACTGATGAAATCGTTAGGAACAAGCGTCTTAATGAGTTGAACTCTCTAGATGAAGTTTAGGGTTCTCCTCCATAAAAAGGCAGATAAGTTCTTAAAGGAACTTAGACCTAGAGAAAAGAAACAAGTAGTTGATAAGCTTAAAATTCTTGTAGATTTTCCGGCGGCTAGGCTTAAAATTGTTAAGATTGCTGGTGAAGCAAATACTTTCAGGCTACGTGTAGGAAATTATAGAGCATTGTTCAAGGTTTACGACCAAGAAAAAATAATAGTTATCGTAAAAATAGACTTTAGGAAGAGGGTTTACCGTTAACCATCCAAGACTCCCACTTCCACGACATCAGGCTTACTCCAAACAAATTTTAGAACAAGATCAAATACTCTGTTTTCAAAATTTTCCAAACAGCGCAGGTATTCGTTTAATCAAGGCTGACGGCAAGAATGACTTTTGCAATCTTATGAAAACGGGAAATTTAAACATAACTTAAACTCTCTCAAGCTATAAACAAACTTGTGCAATTTGGCGCCAGGGGTTATATCCAAACATACGTTTAAATTCTTGTTTTATGAAACTTAAACTAGCAGAATCCCTGGGCTACTGTAAGTTGCAGAAACATGCAAAGTTTAAACATAAGCCGAAGTTTGGGCTTTTTGGAAACTAAAGATACTCTAGAAGAGGAATTATTCCAAGCCACATTAGCAAACCAGCCACAGCTATCATTGGCAACAGAGAGATTACAACGCGGGTGGTCATTGGGCATCCGTGCCACCACTTTGGAATCTTCACCCAAGCTGTAACCGCAAACAGTGCTGGTGCAGTAATGAGCATGCCAAAAACTAAGAATCCAACTTCGGGATGCCCTCCACCAAGTCGTTCTGTCACCCGGCGTGCCGTTTCTGTAGCCGGGTCAGGTAGCACTACTTGAACGGTTCGTGATGCAGAGCCTACTTCACCGTCATCGTCTGCAACAGTCAACTGAACCGTGTAGCTGCCTGTATGATCATAGGTATGGGATATGTGTATACAATTGTCAGATGTCGCCTCCCTGATTTCGCTAGAACCGTCTCCAAAGTCTATGGTGTACGTAAACGTGTCATCTCCAGGATCTCCCGCTAGAAACCTATACGTATTACTGTAACCATAGTAAATTGGAACAGCCGGTATTCCAATCTCTGGGTTAGGCGGAACGTTAGTAATGTTTATTTGAAAAGTCAGTACCTCACTAAAGTATTCTCCGTCCGAGGCTTGAATCCTAACATTGCCATAATAGTCGTCAGGGTACCTATATGAAGGTGAAGAAACCCACCCCGTGTCCCAAGAGTCGTCTCCATCAGCGTCTATTCTAAATTCCGCATTTTCAGTGCTAGTTGACCAACTACCATCGGGTTCCTGATGTTGATAGGACAAGTAAGGGGAAAAGTCCACAGGGCTCCCTTCCGGAAATGGACCAAGCGATTGATGTAGACTAGATAGCCTAGGAGGCTGGTGAGTCAAGCCTCCTACCCGAAGGGAGGGGTCACCGAACAAGTGAACCTTCATTGGCATTTGATATTTTGCAACCCCAAACCAATCTCCACCTTCGCTTTCAGAGGTTTTTATCTGCTCACCTCCACCGTATTCATACGCATCACAATAACTCTCGATAGCGTAATTCCACAGGTCTCCCACCCTTTTTTCAGTTCCACTTGGAGTGAAGTATGCTTCCAAAAAATACTTGTCTAGTTCACTTATGGGCTCCTGGGCGGCAACAACACAAGCGATATACGCAACGAACCCACTACTTATTGGAGTACCTGCTCTCTCAGTTTTGCATATAAAGTACTCGGCAAGCGACTCAACGTGATGGTATCCGGGATAGGGTGGAGTATATGNTTGAAGCGGATCAGGCATAGGTGGGTATTGGGCAAGGTCAAAGCTTTCACCTTCTTCCGTTCCACTGTGGTTGTTTCCGTTTATGTCCACGTATGGTTGCTGTGGAGGTTTTGCAGCATAATGACCTGTGTCACAGCCGCAGCTGAAGGCTATCGGATATTTATCCGTGTACAAATCAGGTAAATTTGCAGACCCATAAGCACCACCCCATGAAAGCGTATTTCCGTGCCCTCCAAAATTAATGAGACCTACGCCTGGGTTGCGCAATATGTCGTTTATCGTGTCTGGATCATTTCTATAATCCACTTTTGCATCATCCGGCTCCACATCTTGAGAGTACATCCGTAGAAGGTTTGCAGGTGGTTTGCCGGGAAGAAAGTTAGTGCCATTGTATTTTGAAATTACGTCTTCCGCGTACTGGTGAAAGGTTGGAAAATCTGTTGTTGTAACTATGAAGAGGCCGTTGCTTTTCCAATCTCCCCATTCTTCAGATTCGTAACGGATAACCCTATTAACGTAATTGGTTACTTCTTCTTCATCTGATGCGGGCACTCGCCCCAAGGCAANGTCAGGGTACATATCGATTCCATCTTGATTTAGGGGTACAGTTGGAGGGATTACAGGACCATAGTAGCTTCCCCAGAGTTCACCGTAGTACCCGTTACCATTTTTGTCCCATGTTTCAAAGTTTCCACTTTCATCGTAAAGGTCTGCATAATACAAATCACATGATAAATAGGATCCTACCGCAACAATCTCCTGCTGACTTCCCATCATTTCCTGGTCAGTTACCTGATATCTAACCGGAAAATTGTGGCTGTCTCCAACAAGCATTACATACTGTACTCCATAGCGTTGTTGAAAATCAGCTATTCCTCTTTTGACTCTTTCCGGAGCGTCTGAACCCGTATAGATTATGTTTAAACTCTGCCAGCTAACCGCTATTGTTGGGATTCCAGCTCGATTCTTCCACTCTATCAATGGTTGAAGTTCATCTAAAAAATCTTCATGCGCAACTATTAACAAAACAGCTTGTTCAGTCCCACTAAATGAGTTTGCCTCGTGAACAAAACATTGACCTAAGCAGGATACAACTATCAAGATGAAGGTTAACCAGAATGCGTTAACTATACGCAACTGTTTACACCAGCATGTAAAATCCTAGAACACATATAAAAGATTATACTACGAAGGTGTGAGGAGACGAGTATGGCTCATACTGTTCCATGATTAACCAGTTTTAAATATAAATTAGGCTATAAAAGTAATTTTTTTAGACATTTTATCGAAAAATCAAGAATTATTTGTACAAATTTAGCGCCTGGAAATAGGTTCAAACTTACGTTTAAACTCTTGTTTTGCATGTATCTTAAAAACTAGCTGAATATTTGTTTTAACGTGATATTCTTAGTCCACGTAAAGCTTCGCTAGGGTAGTTATCGTAGCAAGTTTTAAGTTTTGAACGGGTGAATTTTGTTGTCTATACCTATTGAGGTTTTCATGTGGTCGTGTTTAAGGTTATCTCAAAAGTTGGGAAAGTCGTTACTTTGGATGAAAATAGATGGCGTCACGTATTGGAGCATCCTGAAATGCGGAATCAATTGGATAGAATAAAGGAAACCGTTGCGAACCCTGATGAAGTTAGAGAAAGCGTACATGACTTCTCTGTTCTCTTATTTTACAAGCTTTATACGGAAACTCCGGTAACGGAGAAGTATCTGCTCGTCGTCGTCAAGATTCTGGATAGGGAAGGTTTTATAGTTACGGCGTTCTTTACAGATAGAGTGAAGAAAGGTGGCTTAGTGTGGAAGAAAAGACCTTAAGACTGTGGTTCGATCCTGAAGGTGATCTTCTCGAAATTGGGCAGACAAGATCTTCAAAAGGATTTTTCAGAGATGTAGGCGATGACATTTTTGTTAGGGTGGATGATGAGGGACGTATAACGGGCTTTGTTGTGCTCAATGCTACTAAAAGAATGACAAAAATAAGAGAAGTAAAGCTTCCAGTGAAAGCAACTTTTTCTAAGACAGAAGCATGAACAGCTGGATCTCTTTAAAAAGATGATGCACTAGCTAGGTCCACATACTATATGTATCACGTTTCTCGACGCATGGAGATAGGTTCAAACCTTGGCTTAAATCCTTGTTTTGTGCGAATCCACCTGTTCGATCATGGTTCGACATAAGGCTTAGTGTGTGGTTGGAGGTTGACACGATAGGACATCTGCTTCCTCTCCTTAAGCGTTCGAGTTGTCTTTTTTACCTTGAAAACTATGCTTTGGTCTCCAGCTGGATCTATCAGCTTAAGTTTTTCATCCAATGCGTTAGATTTGTCCAGAAGATATACCTTTTCATAATTTGGTATATCGCTCCTTTTAATCTGCATTTTGATTGTAGCTATCAATTTTTTCGCTTCTTTGCGGTCAAATTTTTCGGTTATTATTTCGAAATGTTCGATTTTTAGGTCATTTTCAAGTAGTATCTGCTTAAGCAGGGACGGATACATTGTGTCATAGTCAAAAATTGAAACTAGGCTGTAAAGATGAGATTGCGTATCTGTAGACGATACTTTCCTTCTGACTTTCAAGTAGTTCTTTAGGTCATACTTTAGTGTGTAGATTTCTTCGCGAAGGGCGTCGGCTTCTGACTCCACGGAGGGTTCATTTATGAGCATTATTCCGTTTTGGCGGAGTATCGCTGTCAAATTGCCTATTATCCTCCTAAGAAGCTTGGGCGGATGGTGATGCAGCATGTAGCTTACATTGACGGCGCTGAATGTTTCCTTGATAAAGGGTAGAGATGTGACATCAGCTTGGACTAGGTGAGTTTCNTCCTTAGGCAAAATGTCCCTTGCAAATTTCAAGGCTTTCTTNGAAATATCTACTCCCACTACTTCGATTTTGGGGNTTATTGAAAATAATGCTAGCAAATCGATTCCGCTTCCTGTTCCCACATCTAAAACCCGACCNTTAACATAAAATCTGTAACGTCTAAACTTGTTAATTCTCTTTTTCAGTTTCTCTTTAACTTTCTTGATACTTAACTTTCTGGTCTTATTTTTCATCTCTGATATTTCCAACAACTTCTTTGCAAAGTAAACGTTGTTCATTTCAGCCCTCTCTAAAACGGAGTGTGCAAGATTAATNGTATTACGATAATATATAAAAGTAACACCATTACTAATTAACCATAAAGTGCTAGGTGATTCGTTGGAAAGCGNTTTGTTAACNGAAGTACGAAAGCTTGAAGTTAGATTAAGTGAGTTTGTTGACGCTGAGGAGAAGGCGGTTAAACCTTTGACTACACGCTTNGACATATTAAAAGAACTTTATAATACTNCAAAGGANCTGGAAGAGAAGCCTGAACCTTTNAAGGAGACTCTTAAACTTCGTATGAAGGCCAATGATAAAACTATATTCTCGGCTTCTATCAGAAATGTCTGAAACCGCTTTTCAATGGCAAAAAACTAGGAGGGCCATTAAAGTTTGGAATTAGTTCGCGTAAAGCTAAGGAATGGAAAAACCGTCATAATTCGGCGTTTTTGGCCAAAGGACAAAGAAAAACTAATAGAGATGTATGCTTCCCTTTCAAATGAAGTTGTCCAGTGGGGAATGCCGCCATACACACGAGAAAAACTTGAACGATGGTTTGCAAATCTGGAGAACTACATATCGCTGGTCGCATTCTATGATAATAAAATAGTTGGGCACGCACAAATATACAAAAATCCTCACCCTAGAAGAAAAGGAACAGGTGGCTTGATTATCTATATTCATCAAGACTTTCATAACGTAGGTCTAGGCACATCCATGCTAAAGCAACTGTTAAAGCTCGCAAGAGAAGAGAAAATGCATAGACTAACTCTATGGGTGGTCGCAGACAACAAACGTGCAATACGCGTATATGAAAAAATGGGATTCAAAATTGAAGGAATAATGAAAGACGCTTACTTCGGAGCAGAGGGGAATTATCATGATGAACTTGTGATGGGACTAATCTTAAACGAGAGAGGAAGTCACCGAAACATGTGAAATATAAAACTTATACATGATAAGCAGAAAAATGTCCGTTAACCGTTATTGTTGTGTCACTTTTTTAGAAAATCGTAATACTTATCTAATGTTGTGAATTTATGAACGGAGAGATGAAAATGCGATATTACCATGAGTCCTTGTTTAATGATATTTTGGACAAAGCGAGATTTTTCCATGGGCATGTATGTCCTTTCCTAGCTCTTGGGATAAAAGCGTCTGTTGTAGCCATGGATAGGCTTGGTGTAAAAAGACTTGGTTTTGACGAGAGTGTTAGCGAGAAGATACTTGCTATAGTTGAATGTAACAACTGTTTTACTGATGGCGTTCAAGTTGCAACTGGCTGCACTTTAGGCAACAATTGTCTGTTATATTTTGATCTTGGTAAAATTGCTCTAACTCTTGTGAAGAGAAGCACTTGGGAAGGCGTAAGAGTCTATATCGACTCGCAGATGTTGAAAGAGGAATATTTCTCAAAAGAAGCACTCGACCTTTTCCGCAAAATTGTTGTAATGCGAAAAGGAAGCAAGGAAGATAGGAAAATCCTTTCAGAGTTATGGGAAAAGCTAGGCTATAAAATGTTTAATGTTTCTGAAAGCAAATTTAAAATTGATAAAGTAAAGGCGTCTCCCATGGAGAAAGCACCAATATTTAAGAGTCTTCGATGCGAATCTTGCGGAGAATTTGCTATGGAGACAAGAATTGTTAAGATTTCAGGAAAAAACTATTGCCTTAAATGTGCGGGCAGGCGATATCAAGCTCTTGTTGGCAGAGGCATAGTGGAACTAGGAGATAATAAATTATGAAGAGCAACTTCTCATCTAATCATAACAGTTCTTTCATTAGAAGTTGTCTAAGGATTCCATAACTTTCCTTCTGCCTTCTTCCACTTTTGCTCCACACGAAGTTCCTAACTAGGTCCCTAATGGCCTTTGAACGGTTTTTGTACCGTGCTATCTGCTCTTCCGTCTGTATATGACTATTGCTTCCACAGCAGTCGTTGCCAAGAGAATTATAGTTGTAGCTGTGAGAATCTTAACTTGCATTGAGGTGTTGTTGAGTGCCACGGTTAACTCGCTTATTTCTCCCTGTATTAGTCTATGTCTTTCAACGGCCTCAAAGAGTTGTCTTGCGTTGTATTCGATCATTCTTGAATAGTTTTCTGTGTCCGGTACTGCCCCTGGGAAATTGGTCAGTATTACGTGCTGCGCGCCGACATCAGCCGCCAGTTTAGCTCCGAACTCGGTTCCGCTAGGCAGGTTGTCGATAACTAATGCAACCTCTTCTTTTTCAGCGGTGCTTGTTAGGTTCAGGATTTCGCTTGTGGTCAGCTTTTCGGGAGGTCCGTAGGTGGCTGTGATGTTGAAGCCTAGCCAGCTAACAAACGAGTTCTGCCACTGCATGCATACTACCTTTACTTGACTAACGTTGAGTTCATCAGCTTCTTCTTTGATGGCTTGAGCTGTAGCATTTATTGCTTCGCATACTGCGTGAGCGTTTTCTTCAAAATAGCTGGAGTACTCTGGAAGAGTAGCGTTTAAGGCGTCCCTTATTTTCTTCACGTACTCTAACGCTGCCGTATAAGGGTGCCACGGTCCGCTAACCTTAACGCGTGTGACATTCACACCTGAGGCTTCAATTAAGTCGTCTAACCATGGTTCGAAGCCGGAGTAAATCACTAGAGAAGCGGTGCTGACGGCGTACACGTCGCTGGGGGTAATATCATAATGGGCGGGGCAGATCCCCGGTGGAACGATTGAGTACACAGTTATGTTATCTCCTCCCACCTGCTCAGCAAAGGAGCTAAGTATGGTGGTGGTGCAGACGACGGTGGGCTTACTATCCCCGTTAGAGCTTACCGTTGAAACCGAGATAAGCAAAACGGTTACTACAAACAATGGAATCATAAACATTAACTTTTTCTTCACGGCAACTTGACTCCATTCTTTGGTGTTACGATTTGTTTGTTTGGTGTTACTATTTAACTTTTTCGATAGTTGGATTTAAAGCGCTAAAACCTTTCAGTTGTATAGCTTTTAGATTCAGCCCCTTCGCCTTTTGGGGGAGAGTACCACGGATAAACCGAAGATAAAGGAGGAGACNATGATTATGGAGGAGCCTACTGGGAAGTCGAGGAGCAAGGACAGTAGAAAACCCAAAAGACACGTTATGGCCCCGATGATCGGTGAGGCTACCAAGACCTTTTTTAGGTCATAAATAAATTGGAGCGCCGAAGACGCTGGATTTACTATCAAAGCGAAAACGAGGAGCCCTCCAACCAATTTAAGGGAGAAGGCCACAGTAACCCCGGCTAAGAACAAGATAAGAAAGTAGAAGACGCTCGTGTTTATTCCTGATGCCTCAGCTAGCTTCCTGCTGAACATTAAGGCCTGAAACTCCTTAAAGAAAAGGGTTAAGAGAAAAACTATGAAGAAAGTTAGAAGCCCTAAGAGGATGAGGTCATCAAAAGTTACTGAAAAAATGCTCCCCCATAGGATGCTCAACGCCTGTTGCGTGGCTGCCACACCAGGCGCAAAGTTCAAGAATATGAAACCTAACCCTATGGTTAACGAAAACATTATCCCTATAATTACCCCTGGAGAGAGCCTAGCCTTCTCTGATATTGGGCCCAAAATGAAGGCTACAAGAGTTGAAAAAAGCAGGGCGCTAAGGAGAGGGTCTACTGCTAGTAGAAGTCCCAGAGCTGCACCAGCAAAGGCAGCGTGGGACATACAAAAACCTATGGATGAAAGCTTCATGTGGACAACAAAGACGCCTATAAGCGAGCATGTTATTCCCGCTAATATGGAAGCCGTAATCGCCGTCAAGATTATCTGAAGTGGAAGAGGTATCATTGCCTTAACCCCCTATAAAACCCAGTTAAACTTTTCACACTACACATCACACTTTCTGGATCCTCTTCAGCAACGATTTTCCCTCTGTCCATCACTAAGACACGGTTACACCGCTTTGGAATTGAGAACAAGTCATGAGTGACCACTATGGTTGTCCAGTTATTTTCTTCATGTAACCTACAAATCTTCTCTGAAATTTCTTTCCTAGAGTCGATGTCTANGTTGCTGAAGGGTTCGTCGAGGAGCAGAAGCTTGGGTTCTTGGGCTATGGTCCTCGCGATCATAACCTTCTGCTGCTCACCTCCGGAAAGTTTTCCTATTGGACGATGAGCGAACTCTTCCACTCCTACTAGCCTCATGGCTTCTTTAACGATTTCAAAATCCACTTTTCTAGGGTTCTGTAGTAAACCGAGTTTTCCATATCTACCCATTAGTACTACGTCTTGAGCGAGGAAGGGGACTGAATGGTCAGATATGAAATCTTGTGGGACGTAGCCTATGTTTTTTCTAGCTCTCATCGGATCACGACTCATATCTACATTAAAGACTCTAACTTCGCCTCGGCTGACTTTGAGAAGTCCATTCACAGTTTCCAAAAGCGTTGTCTTTCCCGATCCGTTAGGACCAACGATTGATACCATTTCTCCTTGCCGGATTTCCAAGTTTATACCTTTTATGGCTGGTAAATGTTCACCTTCATAAATGGTATCCACTTCTGATAGTTTAACTATCACTTCTCCCATGTTCTCAATCCCACCCCTAAGAAAAGCAGAGGTTGCCATAAGGCTTCGTGTATCCTAATTGAAGTCTCCAACCATATGCCTCGCTGCTTTAATTGCGTTTTGGTAGTAGCACACAAATACGTAAAAGTATTACTATCTCTTTTGCGGTGTAAATAACAAGACCTCGTAGTTTGGCTGACGTCAGCACTAAAATCTTTAGCCCGTTTCTGGGGTTTATTCCATAGAAAAACGCTCAAATAGATGAGGTAAAATGGCGCAGGGAGTTAGATACAAACCTAGATTTAACTCCTTGTTTTTTCATGAACTCGGAAATCCAAATGAAGATTAGTTTAAAGTGCTAGGGGTAGGATTTTGTCTAACCCCTCCAAAGCCTTAACTTAGTCTAAGATTTTTTCTACTTCTTCTTTATCTGCATCCATAACGTATTTAATCCCTGATACCCTTGCAGCTTCAGGAGTTAGGGCGACGATATCATCTCGAGTGATGTGTTGAACCGCGAATTTTCTGGCGCCACACATTAACTGTTTTAATCCTTGGACCAATCTCTGATTGTAGGTGTAGAGGCCTATCGCGCCTGTGGGTAAGTCTTTAAACTTTTCTCCGAGCTTGTTCTTTAACTTACCTGCTTCGACAAAGATTGCCTCGACAGTGTTTCCATACCTTGCATAGTATACAGGAAGGTTTCCTTCCATGATCCTCTGACCTACATTTTTACTTACCATTGCAGCGGTAAGGGGGGCTCTAGCCATACCTACGGCTTTGACGTAGGGTGCACCCAGAGCTAGTGCTTTGAAGATATGGTCTTCCATAGTAATGCCTCCTGCGAAGGCTATGCTAGGAACGTATTCTCCTTTCTTTGCCAGTCTATCTGCATATTGATACGTTAATGACCATATTTCTACGCTGGGTATTCCCCATTCATTCATCATGCGCCAAGGGCTCATTCCTGTTCCGCCACCCGCACCGTCAACGGTGAGTAGGTCGATTCTAGCCTCAGATGAGAATTTTACAGCCCTTGCTAAGTCTACTGGTCGGTAAGCCCCAGTCTTTAGGAAAATGTACTTGGCACCTAAACTTCTGAGCTCTTTTACCCGGCTGATGAAGTCTTCTCTCGTGACCATGCCAACTCGAGAATGTCTTTCAAACTCTGTAAAGTGCCTTTTCTTGAACGCTTCGATAACATCTGGATTCTCGGGATCTGGGAGAACTATGTATCCTCTTCTCTTTAGAAGCTGCGCTTTAGCTAGGTCTTTGATTTTAACTTCGCCACCGATATCCTTGGCGCCTTGACCCCATTTTAGTTCGACGGCGTCTACTTCTAAATCTGAGATAGCGTATTCAAGGACTCCAAGCCTTGTATCTTCTATGTTGGCTTGGACAGCAATGGCACCGTAGCCTTCCTCTCTCCATTCATTNTATATCTTCACTCTCCATTCCAGTTCTGGAGAATGAACTACTTTTCCATCGTTGAATTTTGACTTGACATCCATGCCACATATGTTTTCACCTATCACTTGCATGGTTCCTGATATTGCCGCGCCGATGGCCAATTCTTTCCAGTTATCTTTGGCAATTTTTGTCGAGCCAAGTGCACAGGTAAACCATGGAACTTTTAACCTTATACCCTTACCTTGGCCGATTGTTGTTTCTAAGTCAACATTGGGAAATATTGCCTTATCGCTATTAGGTTCGATGCCGACTGCTCCTACAGTAGTTCCCATGATGTTAAAATGGGAAAGATTCACTGGATAGTTCTTCTGAGATCCTGTGGTTATTATTCCAAAGGGTGCTGGATATATGACCTCGCTACCTCTTATGGCGGATTTGGCAACTTCGCATGGACCTGGACATCCGTCTACGCAGGTAACACAAAGTCCACTGATTGGACACGGATCTGTTCTATTTTTTGTTAGAGTTGCTGGACTTGCATTATATTTCGAGTAGTTCATACTATTTTCCCTCCTTTTTTTCACATGCTCCACATGATTCTAGAGTGCACATGACCTGACCATACTGGTCTAAACACTGCGGGGTTATAATAAGACAAGAGTTGCAAAGTTCCCCGGGAGACTTAACTCCGCGNCACTGCAACTCTACTACAGGGCAGATATACATGCAGGCTCCGCAATTACGGCAAATTTCGCTGGCNATACGGAAGGGAGTGACGACTTCTCTTTTCTGGCCTCTACCCACAAAGCCTATGGCTCCGCTTCCCATCTGCTCAGCACACATTCTAACACATAACCCACATAAAATACAATCTTTGTTTTCCATTTTGAATCTGACATGCTCCAATCCCATCTTGGAGGCTAGATCTTGTAGAGTCTTCGAGTTAGGACATCTTGCGAGCAATAATTCTAGTATCAACTTGCGCCCCTTTACTAATTTCTTCGTGTTTGTTCTAACGGTTATTCCTTCTCTCACTGGATAAAGACAAGAAGCCACGAGTCTTGTCCTTCTTCCGTCGTCGACCTCTACCATACACAAACGGCAAGCGCCATAAGGAGTCAACTCGTCATGATAGCATAGAGTTGGGATGTCAAACCCATAGAACTTGGCAACTTCGAGTATGGTAGAGCCTTCTTCTGCTTGAACTTTTACTCCATTAATAGTGAGGGTTACCATCTGATCACTTCCTACCTAACTATTATTGCTTCAAATGGACAGGCGTCTCGACAGATGCCACATCTAATACATTTGGCGGGGTCAATTGTGTGGATCAGACCATAAGCATCGATGGCCTGTTGAGGACAAAGTTTTAAGCAGGCACCACATCCAGTGCATTTGTCTTCAAGGATGAAATACTCGATCAAATCTCTGCAAATGCCAGCAGGACACTTTTTATCTTTTACATGAGCTACATATTCATCTCTGAAATACCTTAAAGTTGACAAGACGGTATTTGGAGCCGTTTTACCGAGACCACAAAGAGAAAAATCCTTAACCATATCCGCGAGCTCTTGAAGAAGCTCAATGTCTTCCTCCTTCCCTCGACCCGTGGTTATGTCGGTTATGATCTCAAGCATTCTTTTAATTCCTTCGCGGCATGGAACACATTTACCACACGATTCGCACTGTAAGAAGTCGAGGAAATATCGAGCCACATCAACCATACATGTGTCTTCATCCATCACTATCATACCGCCGGAACCCATCATTGAACCAGCATCAGTTAATCTCTCAAAGTCTACGGGGAGGTCAAGCAGTTCTTCAGGTATACAGCCGCCTGAAGGACCACCAGTTTGAACAGCCTTGAACCTCTTGCCCTCAAGTATTCCTCCGCCTATNTCGTAAATGATCTCTTTGAGCGGGGTTCCCATTGGAACTTCAACAAGTCCGGTATTGTTGACTTTTCCAACGAGAGAGAAGATTGCTGTTCCTTTGCTCCTCTCGGTCCCAATTTTTGCATACCAATCCGCGCCATTTTTGATGATTAAGGGCACATTGGCCCAAGTCTTAACATTATTCAGAACAGTCGGTTTATTACATAGCCCCCGCTCGACTGTGTGGATATATTTTGCTCTAGGCTCACCTATTTTACCTTCAATCGAGGCGACTAACGCTGAGGATTCACCGCATACAAACGCTCCTCCGCCTCGATTTATTTTGATGTCAAAGTCAAACCCCGAACTGAATATGTTATTCCCTAGGAATCCGTATTCTCTAGCTTGTTCTATTGCTATCTGGAGGTGTTTTAAGGCTAGAGGATACTCGGCACGAACGTATAGGTAACCTTGATTCGCTCCTATAGCATAAGCTCCTATAACCATCCCTTCTAAAATGCTGTGAGGATTCCCTTCCATAAGACTCCTATCGCTAAACGCACCAGGATCACCCTCATCACCGTTTCCGATTACGAACTTAACGTCTCCAGGGGCTTCACGGCATAGCCTCCATTTTCTTCCGGTTGGAAAGCCAGCACCGCCAAGGCCACGTAACCCAGATTTTTCAATGGTGCTGATGATTTCCTCGCAAGACATGGTTGTAATAGCTTTCGCGAGAGCCTGATAACCACCGATAGCAATGTAGTCAAGTATGTTGGTGGGGTCGATTCGTCCATTGTCGGCAAGAATTAATCTTGTTTGTTTTTTGTAGAAAGGCACTTCATATTCATATAAGACCTTTTGGCCTGTTGCTGGATCAGTATAAAGAAGACGATCAACAACCTCTCCATTGAGCAAGGTTTTTGAAACAATTTCGGGAACGTCACCCGCCTTTACTCTTTGATAAAAGATTTCTTTTGGTTCTATTACAACGAGAGGGCCTCTTTCGCAGAAGCCATGACAGCCAGTTTGCTTACACTCTACCTGAACGTCTAGGCCCCGCTTTTTAATTTCATGCGTGAAAGCTTCTAAGACATCTACGCTGCCACGTGCTCGGCAACCAGTTCCGAGGCATACCCTTACGCATGGCTTATTAGGATCTCTTCGTTGTAGCAATGACTTTCGTAGAGCTTCTAGCTCTTGAAGAGTTCTAATCTTTGTCATCTCTTCTCTGCACCCGCTTCAATACACTACGAACTTTCGTTGGCGTCATTTTGTCGAAGTATTGTTCGCCTACAACCATAACTGGTGCTAATGCACATGCGCCAAGACATCGGACTGACTGAAGACTAAACTCTAAATCAGGCGTCGTCTCACCGTCTTTTATGCCTAGTTCACCTTCCAAAGTCTCGAGAACCCGAGCTGAGCCTCTTAAGTAGCAAGCGGTTCCTAGACAGACACGAATGAGGTGCTTGCCGCGAGGGGTCAGATGAAATGCGTCATAGAAGGAAGCTACACCATAAACCTGAATCAGAGGAACACCAAGCTTTTCAGATACTCGTCTCAACGCCCAAGCCGGAAGATAACCATACAAATTCTCGATCTCTTGCAATATAGCAATTAACGCTGACTTTTCGCAAGAATAACTATCGATAATCTTGTCAACTTTGCTGTATTCAGGAACACTTTTTGCCAATTTCATAGCACCCCACAAGTCAATTATCTGCTTCCCTGTGAGGTCTCGGCATCCGAACTTCGGGTAACCTTTTTTATACCTTTGAATCTTAGTGGAACTTCTTCAGAAACCTCGTCAGCAAACATTATTTCAAATACGTCTTTCGAGCCACATTTTAGGCATTCTAAAGGTCTATATCTACATGTTTGACAATTCTCTGATTCCATACCGATACGAAGACAAAGGTCCTCAGTCCCCTCTTTATGCCCGACAATCAAGCCAACAAGCTCAATCCACGTGCTTCCGCAGTGAGCACAAGTAACTCTCTTCTTACTCAATTCTCCAGTTTTCTTTCGGTTTTCAATTTCCTTAATGATCTCTGTGATTTCCAAGTTAACATCACACATTTTAAGAAAAATGAACGAATATTTATACATTTTGTTTGCTATTGAGTGATTTTTTTGGACATTATAAGATAAAAAGCTTGATTGAGGCTTATATCGTTTAATGGAAGCTAAAAAATCCCACGAATACTAGACATTATAAGATGTTGCGTCGGAAATCGTATAATTTAAAAACTCTGAATGTATGATTTTCGAATGAGAGGATATGTACATGACTTCCAAGGTAAGAGTTGATGAAATTGACGTAAACATCATTAGGGCTCTTCAGAAAGATGCACGCGTTAGTTTTGCGGATATAGCGAGGGATTGTGGCGTGTCAACAGACACGATAAGCAAACGATTCAGAAAAATGAAGAGAGCTGGTATTATCAGAGGGACAACCATCCTGTTGAACCCTAAAAGCTTCGGCTATAATTGTGTTGCAAGCATGGGTGTTGACGTTAGCTACCCGCATTTGAAGGAGGTTGTTGAATTGATCCAGAGGATGCCTGAGATAGTCTTCTACACCACGTCTATGGGCAAATATGACTTATTCTGCATCGCAGTTCTTAGGAATGTTGGACGGCTGAGCCAGGTGAAAGATTTGATAAAGGGGCATCCCGCCGTCAGAGAGGTAACAACTAGCATTTGGGTTGAGGAAATATTGCTATGTCCAGAAAATTTCGAATTCGAGCATCTTAAAAAGTAGTGACAGAGATGGATGAAATAGATTTATCTATAATCAAGAAATTAACGGAAGATGCNCGTATGTCTTTCAGAAAAATCGCAAAGGAACTTGGAACTTCGCCGGAGACAGTGATAAACAGATATAAAACATTGAAAGAAAAAGGTGTAATCCGTGGATCCACNGTNGTAATCAACCCAAAAAAAATCGGATACCACAGCATGGCCGTATTTATGATAGACGCCTCACCTTCACATATCTTAGCAAACGAGGGTACCATTGATTCCTCACTGATCCTAAACAAGCTCATTCAAATGCGAAACATAATTTTGGCTACAAAAACCGTTGGAGACCATGATCTATTAGCCATCGGCGTAGCCAGAGATTTTGAACATCTGATTAACATAGGTGCTGAAATCGCAAAAATACCTGGTGTTAAGGACTTGCAAGTATCCTTCTGGGTCGAGAAGACAGAACTCTGCCCCAAATACTTCATAATTTAGAAAACAAGGATTTAAACCTTCTTCCAAAATAGAAAGACGCGACAAAGTGCTTAGCCCATTTTTATAGCCTATTTATAGAAAGAGACTAAGAAATCAGCTTAAAAAGCTAAAGTAAGATGACGCCGGGAGTGGGATTTGAACCCACGCGGCCCCGAAAGGCCACAGGCTCTCAAGGCCTGCGCGTTATCCACTCCGCCATCCCGGCGCTTTTTAAGAAGATGTTTGCAGTTTCTAAAACTTTCCTTTTTGCAAAAGGCTTAATTAAATTTAGGAAGTAAAAGTTTACTTCTCATTTGAAGAGGTTAGTGTGTTGAAGGATATTTACAAGAGATTGCTTATTGAGATGGTCGCCAACTGTAAGCGAAGCGATAGGGAGCTTGCTAAGGCTTTAGGTGTTTCGCAGCCTACTATTACTCGTGCTCGGGGTTGGTTGGAGAAAAACGGTTTTATAAGAGAATATACGGTAATACCAGAATTTTCAAAAATAGGTTTGGAAATTATAGCTTTTACTTTAATTAAGCTTCGTCCTGAAACTACTAAGAATAGTATTGCCCAAATTCAGAGAAACGCGGAATCTTTCCTTAAGAGAAATCCAAACGTTGTTACTGCTGTGAGAGGGGAAGGGTTCGGATGCGACTACTTGATGATCTCTTTCCATAAAGACTATGCTGAATTCATCCAATTCAGTAGAAACCTCAAACTGGAAACCGCTAACACCGAAGTGGTAGGAAGTTTTGTAGCCAGCTTAAAAGACCCTATACAATACAGATATTTTACCTTTAGAACTTTAAAAGAATACCTAGCTAAACAATAGTTAAGAAACAAAATACTAAGCCGAAGCAAAACTGAAATCATCTTTTAAAAATATCAACAGAAATAAACGATCCTAACATTTTTGTAAAATACCATTGACCTAAATCTTAATAATTTAAGCTGTAATAACAGAAATGTAAGGGCCGGTAGTCTAGCTCGGTTAGGACATCCGCTTGACGTTTATAATACTAATTACATAATAGATTCTGATGGGAACTTATGTTTTGATTGGTTAGAATTTAAACGATGGGTCAAAGCCAAATATTCAAAACAGTATTATCGAACAATAATGTGTTATGCAAGGAAATATAAACATCTTATCTATGGAAATCTAAGAGAATTAGATTTCTTACAGGATTCCACTAAAGCTACTGTTGTCAAAGCTCTTGTTGTATTGAGTAAGTTTCTAGGAATACATTCGCAGTTTAAACAAAGACTTCAAGACTATGGAATCAAAATTAAACGTCCAGACTCTTTTACTTCATTCCTAAGAATTCTAAAGAACAATAATAGTGACATCTTAAATTATTATCACAAAGCTACTGAAATATTAAGATCCCATGAGAAACTTTACTTGAAGTTCCTTTTACTTACTGGATTACGTAAAGAAGAAGCTATAATATCATTCAACAAAATCATAGATCTTAACTCAGTTAATAGACTAGACGAATACTACGATCAAAACCTAAACTGTTTGCTACACTTCAAATACACCAAAGAGTTCATACGGAAAACAAAAAATTGTTTCATAAGCTTCGTAAAACCAAAATTAATTGACGAAATAGCCAAAAGCAAACATGTTTCCTACACTACCCTAAGAAGACATCTAAAACTCAAAGGCCTAAACTTACGATTAAACGAGTTTAGAGACTATTTCGGCACATACCTACTACAAAAAGGAATCTTGGAAGCAGAAATTAACCTGTTACAAGGACGTATCCCTCCATCAATATTCGTAAAACATTACTGGAGTCCTAAACTAACAGATCTAAGAGATCGAATATTCGAAGCACTAAAACAACTAGAACAAACACTCTAACTCCCTTTTTTCTAAATATCACTTCACAAAAAAGATTAAACGAAACCAAGTATCTAATACCGAAATCACAAACATTGTATAGGGTTCATAGAAGGAAAACTTCACAAACCCACAATACCAGGTATTAAACAGCATCCAGCATCCAACAAGATCCACTATTATATCATCTACAAGCGTTTTAAGCATACCAGGTAAGCTCAACTCCCTCCACACTTATTGATCTCTTAAATTCTAGCCCTAAATCACTAGATCTACTACTATAGGGTCTATCTTCATATACTTATATGCAAATCTTCCTTTTAGAAGGGAAATCATAAAGCTATTGTGAAAAACTGATACCTGATATCACAAGATCATAAGCAATAATCTCTCTGAAAGAGTGAAGAGTTTTCTGATAAGACCAACATTTACTAAAGCCTCCAAATGGTCTTCCATTTCCTTTTCCATTCTTCTTTTCCTCGAAGAATTCCAACCAGGTTGGTTTTCTCCATGTAAAAATTTTACTTGGTAAAGGTCATACACGTAAATTTCTTACCAGGTAAGATTTTAAGACATTAACACAATAGCAAATAGAAGTTCCTTCTATAAACAATGTATGGAAAATTTTAAGTTAAATTATAAAATATATTAACTTGGTAAAAGGCTTGAAGATATTTAGGAATATATTTGGCGATAGTACGAGGATAAAAGAGCATAGATGTCCACGATGTAAAGCTAAGATTTGGTTTAATTCTGAGGATGAATTTGAAGAAAGTATGAAAAAGCCTTTCTTAACTTGTCCGACTTGTTTTGCATCCTATAAGATAAACTTAGACGAAGAGAAAAAAATAATTGTGGAGAAGCTAGCACAACAAGTCGATATTCCAATTGAAGTTACACATCCAAGTGGTGATACATGGAATGTTTATGAGCCTTCTATTACTGATAAAGACTACGAATTGTTGGAAAATGCAGTAAAACTACTAAAAAATGCTAAAACTTGGGCTGTTCTAGATGGTATTCTAGGCGGCTTTGGAGATGTTGGTCTTTATTACGGAATGTTTGATTCTATGTCAGGTATGGGCTGGGGAATTTATGCTCCTCCGCCATCATCTGATGTTGATGCTATGATGGAACCATTTTTGTTCATGGCATTTTCCGAACTATATAGGCTTTACCACATTTATCCATTTCAAGTCACAGAAATACTTACCAGATATGGAATTGAGAAAGTTCTTACATATATGTCAACAACTTGTCCTAAATGTAATATAGCCATACCCACAGACAGAATAGATAACTGTCCGTTCTGCAAAAAGATGAGAAGATAAAGGAAAGCTCAAACTACTCAAATTTCTATTCTGGGCAGTCGTATGGAGAAATTTCATATCAGTCCAAACTAAATGATTGGAATGAAGAAAGTGAAGACTCTGAAGTATAGTTCGACATTATAGACAGAATACCAGGCATCCAAACACCTTCAGATCTAGTAGCATAGAAATAATATACATAAATTCAATCTGTTACTCTTATGTGCTATTAACTTCGAGAACAAGTTTTAACGATTATAATCAATTCTTCGGTTCAGCTATAACTTTTTTGACATTTCTTGGATCCTAAGGTGTTTCATATAGATGAGTTCTTTCTTACTATATCATCATATTTTTTTAAGGGCTTTCTCAAGGGTTTCTTCTTCTTTCTTCAAATCAGTTAGCAAAGCAGAACCAAGTTGTATTAGTTCTTTCTTTTCCTTTCTAAATCTGTTAAGAACTGGTTCCTCTTGAAAAGTTTCATTCAATTTAAGAAAGAAAAGGTCGAGTTTCGTCTCTTTATCTTTCAGGTTCTCTATAAGAGTATCATAAAGACCAGTAGGATATTTCTTCTCTAACCAATGTTTTGTTACTTCTTCTCCATTTAAGTATCGTTGCATCAATTCATTAGTATTATTTAATACACTAACCAAATCATATTCTTTATATGTTTTTGGTAGATATTTGCGACTAAGTTTTTGAAGGTGAAGAGTTATCACAGCTTGACTTGCCTTTTTCCAATCAACGCAACGGTCATATATTTCATTGTATTTCTTTATTCTTTCTCTCAAATCTGAGGAGAAGTTCCATGCACCAGCTCCATATCCTCTCTCAAATTTATTGGTGACAACATATTCCTTTAAACTTCTTTCTAGAACCTCTACAGAATTCTGGTAGCTACTCAGTTTTTCTTTTAACTCTTCTTTCTTAGCTAACATTCTTCTTTTTTTGTTTTCTATATATTCGTTATAGCCACGATAAATTTCTATAATGGCTAAACAACTTGAACCAAGAGCACTTAAGACAAGTAAAACAAGGTTCCAGTCAATATTAACCATTATACTTCACTCTATTCTTCTTCTACGGAACAGCCAAAAAACTTGTAGAACAAAGCCAATAATCACAAAGGTCCAACCAACACTTCTCATTTCTTCATTTCCAGTCGTAAAACCAGATATTAGAAGCAAGAAGCCTAGAACGAGAGCAATAGCTGGAACCGACCTTGCAAATACTTTAATCTCTGCTGACATTTCCTATCATCGTGATAGCCAGTTAAATTAGAAGTAGGTTTTTAACTTTTCGATATCTTGATAGCCAATACGATCAGAAAATTCGACTACCTTTAGGGATTATTGAGGATAGGTCAAGTTCTTTTCTTTTCCCATTCCATTTACCAATGATTATATGTCTGTCAGCTAAGTAATATAGAACATCATTTCTTCTACAAATGTTAAACAGAAGGTTCAAAGAACGAGAGATTCCTTTAGGCGAAAGTAATATTGAACATAATGGTGAAGCAACCTTACTATACCCTAATAGTTGAGACAAATCTCTCAAAGTTATTCTGCCAAGTTTACATTCTATAAATCCCAAAAATGCTTTTTCATCCGATTTTCTAACTATTCCAGTAACATCTACTTCAATTTCGAAAGTCTGATAGTCAGAGAAAAATTTGTGATAACCTTTTTCAACCAGCCATTTTGAAAGAACTTTTTTCGATGTATCTTCAACACATATTTCGGCATCTTTGAACTTTTCTTTCAATATCTTTTTAAACCAGGTGCAGACCTCAGGATACATCTGTTTTTCGTCTTCGTACAAATCTATTCACTTTTTTTTCGATCTAACCCATTTACCTAATCTTTTTTGATTCTTCATAAAATTAGTATATCGAATACAACCTAAATCTGCACAAATCTGCCAATAAGAATCGTAATGCTTCCCCCTTATTTCTTGAGGTAATTTCTTTGAATTTTCTGAAGGATGTTTAGGTTTTTTCCTCACTCTTTTAGGAGGGTTACAGAATTTTGCCTTTTTGAATCGATTCTTTCGATTATATTCAGCAAGTTCTTCAAGGATCTCTTGCTTGTGTGACATATAGAATCCGATTTTCTCAAAGTCATCTGCAAACACTTTAATTTGATGCTCTCTTGCCCATGCATCTTTCCTCCCCTGGTTATATTCTTTTAAGTTTGGATCCCTAGTATTTGGATGACCCCATTGGATAACATCAATAGGGAGTCCCAAGTGATCCTGTAACAAGTGGCAAATTTGAACTGGTAAACGCCAGTTTGAAGGACTGTTAAGAACATCTAAATATACTCTACATTTTCCCCATCTGTTTCTATTAGCCCATCTTGCAGAGCCAGCAACATCTGCAAACCCCCTTATGAATTCTTTCTTAATTGATTCATCCACTTGAAAAATCTGGTCAGGAACTTCAAATTCATAATATGAACTTCTCCCTTTCATCAATACTTTTGTATTTCTTAGAAACATTGTATTTTTCAAAGTTTCAATGATCAAATATACTGCGTGTTCACTCTCTTCTTTTCTGACATTAACATCAGTAAGCTCATTGACTCGATTTATAACACGGTCTAAACTTAAAAGTATCTTATCTTTCTGAGTAATTGCTTTTTTAATTCCCTCCACTTTCAAGTTTCTAAAAGGAAATTCTATGGAAATTCGTTTTATTCTTCCAGTATCAGTTATTTCCCCTCTGGCAGTGACCAAACCAATAAAATAGGCTACATCTGGATCAATGTAATCGATAATTGGCTTTCTCGAAGCCTTCAACCTCCATCTTTTCTAAATATTAAAATGTACTCATGGACTTTGTTCACTATAAAGACATATGGATATCCTAAAGGTCGTAAATTGCTATATTCTTTTCTTCTATCCCAAATTATGATATCTTCAAGAACGAAACCAATTTCTTTCATCATATTGCATACATTCATATGAAAAGGATAGAACTTAGAACCTTGGCGAATATCCATTACAATAATAATACATCGTTTTCCATGTTTCAAAACAGCATAAACCTTCTCAAAAACTGTTTTCAATTCATTCATAAAGCTATTAAAATCTGCGATATTCCCCAAGTCCCTTTCTAGAGTTGAGTAAGGTCTTGGTTTCTTAGAATCTGCAGTTCTTTTTCTTGTATGAATATTCCAGTAAGGAGGAGAAGTTATTACAAAATCTACTGAATTGGGTGTAACATATTCTAGAAGATTATTTGCATCATCACAGTAGATATCTGGTTCTTCGATATCTGGTTGAATTAGTTTTTGCTGAGAAAGTCTTCTTTTGGCTAATTCTACAAAAGTAGGATTAATATCAACACCGATCCCTTTTCTTCCTATATCTCTAGCCACAATAATTGCACTACCACTACCCATAAAAGGATCTAAAACAACATCTCCTTTTCTTGTATAGATTTCAATTAACCTTTTACATAGTTCCATTGGAAACATTGCAGGATGTCGAAGTCTGGTTTCTTCTTTTGACTTAACTATATCCCACACACTAATCGAGTATTTTTCCCATGTTCTGCCATCTAATTCATTTAGTCGTTTCTTTTTGCTAGGTGAAACTTGAACTTTCTGTTCGTTCATTTTTTTCACTTTTCATGCAAATATGTTTTGCAACAACTTATTAATAAATGAACCAACTAAATGATTCTCATAAACAAGGAACGTAGAATTCTAAGTAGTGAACTTAGTGTAGTTAGTGAACATAAAAAAGAAAGAGAGTCTTACGTAGAGAAAAAAAGAGGGGGATTGAAGAAACTTTTTAGCTACTAGCTGATCATGCTAAAGTTTGCTGAATTGTTGTTTGAACAGAACTTCTGTTTCTTTCTGCTTCTCTTCTAGCTTTTTCAAGTGCCTCTTCTGAAAACAAATATCTTAAAGCTCTTAAGTAGTTGTAAGCATTACTTCTGCAACATGAAAGACGCTCCATGATTTCCCAAACTGTTGGCAATCGGTATTCTTGAAATGTTAGATTACATAGACGTAGAAATTTTCTTAGAGTTTTAATTCTAATTTTACCAATTCTCAAAAAATCACCTCCTTTCAAATTATATTGTTACAAGAGACGAGAAACAGAAAATCCTCTAAAAATCATAGAAACCCAGTAGAGAAATAACTAAATTATTGGAATTTATTTAGTGTTTTAAACTAAGGCTGTTTCTCATCTCAGGTAACCATCATAAACGCAAACTGTTTCATTTATAATTATGGATTAGAGGCAATTGTTTCATAACTTTCAAAAGTTGAGACTAAAATTTCTATGTTGGAAGATTGTAAATATTCAATTATTTTCGATTTAATATTTTCTTTAGTTTCTTTTGAATCTATTTTTCTGGATTCTGTCTGGTTCTTCTTAGCATAAAAATTGTAGAAATCTTTGGGAAGTAGCTGGTATCCGATTTTTATTAGTGATATTCCGTGATTCTGGAGATCTCTTAGTGTATATTCGTTTTTAAAAACTGTATAGATTAAGACTTTATTACAGTTGTAAGCTGTTAAGTTTCTTATAATGCAGTTTTTCCTTTTTTCTGAAAGTAGTGAAACTTTTGTCCAGTTTAAGATCTCTGCAACAATAATTAGATTGCCTTCGTCATCAAATACTTTGAGATCAACGTCATTTTCTTGTCCTTGAGCAATCCAAGAAGTAAATCCTTTTTCTCGGAAGATTTGTCCAATTCTATGTGGTAAGAGTTTTCCAACAGCTTGAGTATAGCGAGTTCTTTCAATAGGATATCTTCTCTTAGAATTTTTTACCAAATCAAATCACTTTCTTAAAATCTTAAAACATGAACGAAGAGAGTCTTAAATAGGGAGTTAAAACATCTAAATGAGACTCCTTACAAGATTTTCCTTTACTAAATATAGGATAATTATTCTTCGAATCTTAATAAAGAGCTAATATCTAAAATATTTAGAGAATACACTTAAAATATTTAATTATTTATAATAACGATATTATTCTAGCTACTAAATATTGAAACATTGGTTTTTTCATGTCCGAATTGATTTTAAACGTTTTTAACATCATATCGACAATCGAAGATATAAACTACGTAGCCCTTTATAAAGTTTTCTTTTTTGACAAAATTTTCTGGCTCAAACCTCCCTTTTCATCCATGCTACGGAAAATGCCTTTGAAAAACCGTTTCCTGCATATAACTATATGGAGATAAATATAATATAGACTCCTTCTGGTTAAAGGACTGTATTTTTAGCTTATTTTGTCTTTGATTGTATTTTTAAATTGTCTTCAAGACCTGTATGAAGCTTAGTTTCTAGAGATACTGGAATGCCTGGTATTCTAGACTCTTTATTTTTATGTTTAGAGGAGGTTAGAATAACTGGTTAGCATATTTGGTAAGCTTATCTGGTAGGGATACCTGGTATGCTTTGGTTTGTCTCTAAATTTAGAAGTGTTAGGATACTAGGTATCGCACACTCCACATTGTTATTTTACCCTCCTAGATTCTAGCAACTGATTTTATTTAGGGAGGACTCCATTCAATCTGGAATGCTGAAAGGTTTATTGAATACTTAAGCTAAGCTATAGCTTTTAGGCTAGTTCCTTTGTCTATGTAGCTCTCAGAAAGGGTTGTTTAACTGGTTTTACACATGTTAACGCTATTTGCACAAATACCGTTATAGATCAGTCTTCAATGGTCGTTATAAGCTAGAATTGATTCTATGGTCATGAATAGTTTAACGAAAATATTTAGTTTAGGGAAGTGAAACCAGTTATGGGAAGAACACAGTGTATTAGAGACTTCAAATGTGAAGTGTGTGGAATACCAGGTATGCTTCAAGTACTGTCAAAGAATTATGCAAGAGTAAGACACTACATAAAAATTGATCCAAACACTGGAAAATCCAAGTTTGTATATCACAGACAGAACATAGAATATGTTAAACGAATTTTAAACACTATTGGAAATGACCATAGTGGTCAAAATACCATTGACCTAAATCTTAATAATTTAAGCTGTAATAACAGAAATGTAAGGGCCGGTAGTCTAGCTCGGTTAGGACATCCGCTTGACGTGCGGAAGGTCGTCGGTTCAAATCCGGCCCGGCCCACCAACTGATGGCTGTTTACGTCTTTGGTTTTTTCTTTTTTTAAGAAAGTGGTTTGACTAAGGCTGTTTTCTTTATTTAGGGGTTGCAGAAGGCTCAGATTTGTCTTTTTTAGAGTAGCGGTATTAATACTGGTATTAATACTAATGCCTACGTTTACGTTGATGTTTATGTTGATGAGTTGGGCGATAAGCTGGTTTATGCTTAGGTTGTTTTGCTGGGCCAAGGTTTTAAGCTGGTTGTGGAGTTTTTTAGGAACAATTATATGCGTATAACCAGGCTTGGTCAACTTTTTCACCTATTGTATTATTTTAGCCCTCGAATTTTTAAATGGCAGTAAAAAGTTTTCTGTAGAGGTTCAAGATGGTATTTTGCAGAATTTAAGTTTTTAATGTGTTATATGTCTATAGAAATATATTTTGTGTTATAGAGAAACTCTTTATAGAGAAAAAATAGGTGCTCCTATTCATGCAGATAGTTGCTTTTGATTCGGGTGATTTTTCTCGTCGGAAGAAAGTTGACGGTGAGAGGGAAATAGTCTTTTTTACTCCCTTAGGTATTGGAGTGTCTATTGACGGAAAATTGGAAGAGGAGTTTAAGGCTGCCTATTTGAACGTTTGTAAGAAGCTGGGGATGGAGTTTAAAGTTCCAACTAAACGTGTGGTGTATTCTCATGCCAGTTTGTGGAAAGAGATTGGTCATAGAAAGGCCATTCCTTTTTGTGATAATGTTATAAAGGAGTTGCAAAAGTTTATTGACTTGGTTTTTGTTTCTTATGTGGTTCTTCCTTCTGATGAGGTTCAAAGTGTTAATGTGGGCGGTTATGGTTGTCCTATTGAGGCTATTCCCACAATGAGTTTTCTTAGAAATCTTTCCCCTATGTTTTCTTATATTACTGCTTGGAGTTATACTGGGCGACACGTAAAGGAAAATCATGTTTATTTGATTCACAATTTTTCCAGTAAGCTTACTATGGCGTGGCAGGATTTGATTGATCATACTTGGCCGAAAATTTTTCCGAGGGGTGATGAGTGTAATCCCTTTATTTCGGTTGCTGATATGTTTGCTTATTTAACGGAGAAGAAGCTTTGGGATGCAAAGTTATGGCTTGACCCAAGAAATATTATGAGGGTTTGGGCTGACTACGATTTTGAAGTTGAAGTTCGTTTTCTTGATAAAAACGTGCTTTCAAAGTATAGGTGGTTTAGCCAAGAACCGATTGATGTAGCGAATTATCTGGCTCGGCCTATGGTTTTTCTGGATATTGAGGGGATTAGCATATCGAAAGTGGCTGGTGATCCTTATGTTAGTGTTGCAGCGTATGCGTTTTGGAAGGGTGGTGGTTTTCAAGGTTTTGACGAGGGTATAGATGCGGGCAAAATTAGGGATGGTGATGTTTATGTTTATGCGGGAGAGAAAGCTAAAGTTAGGGCGTTTACTTTCAAGGATATGTATGATATTGAGGTTTATTCTGTTAGGGAGTTGCGACGGAAAGTTCAAGAATTGTTTGTATAAAAATAAGTTACTTAGTTATTATGGTACATTGGTGGATAATGCCGACAAGGAATTATCCACAAGTTATGGATTAACAATTAGCTTTAAAAACCTTGTGATTTCTTGATCCAGAAAAATCTTCTATTGATATAAGTTTTTATGGGGTGACACTCTTTTTGACCATTTATTTTTTGGCTTTAGATTGAAAGTGGAATGATGAGGGATAAGGATCTTTCTTCGGTTTATACTATTTTATTGATTGTTGGGTTGTTTGTTGTTTCTGGATTGCGAACCAGTAGGTTAGGAGGTCTTTTTCTTTGGTTTTGTAGTCTGGGAATTTTTTGGTTATGATTCTCCAGAATTTTTCGTTGTGTTTTCTTTCTATGGCGTGGGTTACTTCGTGGTAGATGATGTATGCGATTATGTTTTCGGGCAGGTATTTTAGTAGTGTGTTGACTGTTAGGTTTCCGTTTTTGCTGTGGCTTGCCCATTTTGTTTTCATTTTGCGGTAGAGGATTTTGTTTATGGTGGTGTTGAGTTGTTTTTGATAGGTTTTTACGAGGGTGTTGACGAGTTGTTTTAGTTGTTTTTCTGTTCTTTTCGGCGATTTCTTAAATTAGTGTTTAATTAAAGGCTTGTTTCAGAATTGCTTTTATCTTTGGGGGCTTTAACTTAGTTGTTGGTGTTGGTTGCTGTGTTTAGAGAGGGCCTTAGCTGTGGACTTTTATGTTATGAGGTTTATGCGTTTTGCGTGTTCTATGGAAGGCTGTGTGTAAGGCAAATAAACGTTCTTAAGCTGATTGAAGAATAGTCGGTTAAAGCCTAAGAGCAAGTTGTAAACTGGTCGCTAATTTCTCGTCTCCTCTTCTCTCTTGCGTGCTATTGTTTTGGCTGCTTCCAATATTTGTGCGACTTGTTCCTTCTTCAGTTTATGTCTTTTCTCGCCAAGTTCTTTTATAGCAGATTCTATATCAGACATTTCAATGAATCCCCTGCTCAAACTTTCTAAAAGCACCGTCCAAGTGTTCCATATTTTAAGACCATACATTCTCGCCAAGTCTGAGAGAATTTTTTCGTCAACAAGGATCTGGGCACTTTTCTCTTTTGCAAGCATAAGCGTTTCTGCATCGGCCCTTGAAATGTTTTCGCCTTCCGCTAATCTTTTAGAGGCTAAGGCCGCCTTTCTTGAAACATCTTCAACCACAATCCATCCCTCTCTAATGGCGTTTCCTATCACTTGGGCATCAGAGTAACCAAGCTTAATTCCTTCGTCGAAGGCCTCTCTCTTAACCTTAGAAGTGATTACTACACGGTTGAAAAGCTTCTTGATAAGGTATAGCTTGTTTATTTGGGCTAAATGAATCAGCGGTCCTGCGTCAGAAACGACTTCTGACAAGACTTACGCTCCATATTTTATCTTCAAATATTCCTTAATGTTGGCAGAATTCCAATTAACAGGAACGCCCTCCCTCTCTAACATTTCGAGAAACTCACGCAGAGAAATCCCCAGCATCTCAGCGGCTCTACCAGCAGTTAATTTGCCCTGCTTATAATTATCCACAACTCTCCTACGCAACCCGTCCTCTATAAACTCCTTAATCAAGGTTGAACGGTCCACATCCTCGAGAGCTCGCACTGCCTCCACTCGTTCTAAGTCACGCTTGGACAAGCGTATGGTAACAACAGCACTTTTTTTCATCAAGTCTCCCTAAACAAAAGAATACAATGTAATACATAAACCTTCCGTCCCGAACCATTATTTCACTGAACCAGAAACCCCACACCATAACCGTTTTTACTGAATAGAAAACTAAATTACCTAAATTTTTCCGTGAACTCTTTCTGTTATAAGGCTTAGTTTTTCTGCGTATTCCATGAATGCGTAGCGTAGGACCTCGCTTTCGTCCATGCCAAGTTGATAGCAAATTTTCTCCAGTATGCGCTTCTGCTGAGGTGTCAAATAAACCTTCACAACTTTTCTGGCCATGGTTCTTTCTAAGGCACTATACTCTTTTTATCATTAAAAACATTATGCACACGAGAGTTGTATGGCTCGTTGCCGAAGCAAACGCCTTAAAGACCTGCTGCGCTACGCCAGAATCCTTGAAAGAAAAAGGCTTTTCAGAGAAGCCTACTGGGACAAGAACCGCTGCGAACTCATAGCCCTACAAGACTATCCTCTGCATGACATAGGCCGCGGAGAAGTCTTGTTCATAAAAAACCGCTACGTCAACCCAAGCTTAGACAGGTCTTGAAAAAAGTAGGGGGGTACCTATTTGGATCCAAATAGGATGCCATTACATATTTTTACAGAGCAGTAAAGCATGAGTTTTGTATAACAAGCATGAAAATTTTAAAGGTTGTTAGATAAATATCAACTATGAAAACTCTAACAAGGTATATCCTTTCCAACTACGGCGGAGCAGTAGTGAAAAAGAAGAAATAGAAGAAGCATGTAGAAAATTCAAGGCAAACACAGAGAGCACAGTTAATTTTATGATTTCTTACGGTTATTTAATAAGAATATTGAGGGGACTATACTATGTTAAAACCCTTGAAGAATTCAGCCTTAAGAAGGCACTGAACATCCATGGAATTCTTTCCCTCGGAATGGAAAAACTCAAAGTAGACTGGTATTTTGGGCTTCACACAAGCTTGAGACTTAACGGATTAACCCACGAGTATTTCGACACCATTTTCATTTTAAATGACAAAATATTCAGACCTAAAGAAATAACGGTTGGAGGAGAAAAAGTGAAGTTTATCAAACTTAAAAGCAAACTCTTCGGATTTGGAATAAAAAAGAGAGATCACATAAAATTTTCAGATGTTGAAAAAACCTTACTTGATTTCATTTACGTTTTAAGATACAGGTCCGTTTCCGATGAAAGAATAATTTCAATAATAGAAGATTATGGCAAAGATGCCAAGGCCAATAAGATTAAAGAATATTTAAAATTCTATCCAAACACCGTTGAGACGGTATTGAAAAATGCCGAACTTATATGAGTTCATAACTTTCGTTGCTGAAAAATCTGGGATTAACAAACCGGATTTAGTGGAGAAAGATCTGATAATACATAGAATCCTTAAACAACTTCTTTCTTCTCCACATTTCGCAGAAAACTATCTTTTCAAGGGCGGAAGCTGCTTAGTTAAATGCTATTTCGGCTACTACCGGTTCAGCGTTGATCTCGACTTCACCTGGAAAAACTAGGAAACTTGGGAATCTTTGAGGAAAAGAGAATTGAGAAGGAAACTTCTTGAAGAAATCAATAATCTTGGATCATTATTGGAAGGGATATGCAAGGAAATTAACCTTAACCTTGAAAACAACTCGCATGATGATAAATAATTTGAGTTTGGAGGAGGAAGCAGAATGGTGACGTTTAAGCTCTGGAAGAACTCCGAACTTATAAAGATTCAAGTAAACTTTGTGGAGGAAATTCTGTTTCCCTTCAAGAAAGTTTTTGCTAAAACGTTATTGGCTGATGCTGACATAGAAGAAGATGAAAAAGTATACTTTGAAGATTTTCTAAGCTTCTGTTTTCAATTGTAAAACTGTGTTCGTATTTCTAAAAAGTGAAAAGTTTCATAGAAACTATATTATCTTATTTATAAATGGTTACACTAAACCACCGGGAGTCTCACAGTTTCTATTACACCAACCCTTATATAACCGGAACCTCTCACCCATCCATGATAAAAATGCCTCCTCAAATTAGATGCCCCAAATGTGGTATGACGCTAAACTTAAAAAATCGGCGAGAAATCGACTTCTATCTCATTAAGAAAGCTGTTGAAAAACAGCCTAAGAGTTTTACAGAATTGCTTCGTTCAACCCATCTTCCAAGAAAGACATTAAATTTAAGGCTTAAAGAATTGTGTAATAAACGGCTTATTATTAAGGGAGAAGGGTTGTATAAGTTAAACTCTTCCTATAATTTCAAGAGCTCAACAGAAAAAATCTCTAAAGGAATAATGGAAATTTATCAAAATGGAAAACGTAGGATGGCGATATTGATTGTTACTTTACTTCTTATGGCTTCAACCTCTGGTTACGCGTTGTCCATGCTAATAGCAACTCCTCCACAATTACCGACTGAAAAATCTATTCTTGGCAAGTTTAACATGCTAATTAAAGTCAATAACGTCAACGATCTGTACGGTTGGCAAGTTCTTATTGTCTATAATTCAAGCGAGGTGAAGGTTATAGAAACAAATCCTGGAAACTTTTGCGGAGACCAATTTCCTTCTTTGACCATTGATATTATAAGAGGAATATTCGTGAACGCGAGCGATATTGGTGAAGGAAAGTTATTGGTTGGCGGTTGTTTAATTGGAAATGTTCCAGGGAGAAGCGGAACCGGAATTTTGGCAAACATAACTTTTGGATACTATGAGAAAAACTATACAACACCTGAAATAGTTATTAATTCGCATCCGAAAACAATGCTGATCAATTCCAGCAGTTTCCTCATTCCTGTTGAAGAAATATTAACCTTTGATATTCAAAGATAATTTTTTTTAACTTATTTTCCACAAAACTACTCCCATTGTCCTTCATCTAAAATGCTGAAACTATCATTAATTTTCTACCAAAACAGATAAAAAGACGAGTGCTGATCAAAATTATTCAAAGTGATTTAAAAATGCCATCTGAGGTCTTCGACGTAGAAGAATTTATTGCAATAAGTGAACGGGCAGAATATTGTGATGTGAAAAGAACTGGAGATGTTGTAAAATTGAAGCTACGTACACCTAGACAACTATACACTTTGAAGGTGGAACCCGTAAAAGCCGAAGAGATTATTAAAAAGCTTCGATGTGAAATTCGCGAAATCTAAAATTTATTGTGCGTTCATAACGATTTTTGCCAAGCGAATAGAATCCTCGAGACTTTTCATAATGGTATCGGTTACTGTAACTTTTATACCTATAGCTTCTATGCGTTTCTTCTGGTGTTTGTCAACTTCATCGATGATTATATGGTCAAGAAAATCCTTGTAGAATTCAGCAACTCCATAAGCTGAAACTTCTAAGCCCATACTGGCCATTATTCTGTCAGCAGGCCCTTTCAGGGCTTTTCCACCTACAATGGGGCTGACTGCTACAATATATGCGTCAGTTTTCTTTAAAGCAGCATTTATCTTGGGAATCGAAAGCATGGGTGATACACTCAAAATCGGGTTACTCGGACAAATTATTACTTTTTCAGCTTCCTCCAATGCTTCAACAACCATAGGGGCTGGCTGAGCCTTATCCGCTCCTTCAAACACCACTTCTGTGACCGTGTCCTCGGTTTTCCTCTTCACAAAATATTCTTGAAAATCCAACCAAAGATCATCTGAAATAATTTTGGTACTAACGCGGTCATTAGTCATGGGAACAAGCTTAGCTTTAACTCCTAACCTCTGACAAAGTTTACGTGTAGCTTCGGAAAGAGGTATGCCTTCATTTAGAAATTCTGTTCTAGTAATGTGAATTGCAAGGTCTTTGTCACCAAGCTTAAACCATGTTTCAAAACCTAACTTGCCGAGCATCTCAAGACAATTAAAAGTATCGCCAGAAACTCCCCAACCTTTGATTTCATCTACAATACCAGCTAAAGTATACATCAGAATGTCTAGGTCAGGGGATATGTGAAGGCCATAAAATTCAACATCATCTCCAGTATTGCCTATAATAACCAGTCTTTCTGGAGGAATAACATGGACCAAGCCTTTTAATAGGCGAGCTGCTCCTACTCCTCCGGCTAAGGCTGTGACAAGGCTCATAAAGACATCTCGAAAACAACATATTCGCTTGAAACTACTCAACCTTTTGCTTTCTTTTTTTAGCTGAAAGCTTAACAAGCAAATTTAAGGCAAACTCATCCTTCTCTAATGGTCTAGTTTTTAGAGCCCCAGCTTTTTGAGCAGATTCAAAAAGTTTTTCGCCTGTCTCTGTACGTAGAATCACAAACGTCCACTCATTTAAGCCCAAACCACCTAAGGAGATATCAGCCAACTCAGAGCTAAAGTCATCGCACAATTTGCAACTGTTTCGTACATACTTCTTTATTTCCTTTAAGGGGACAGCCTTAACCTCTGAAGGTAATGTTACCAACATTTTGCCTTTAATGTTCATTTTCCTTATTTTATGTAAGTTGATGCCCAAAGTTTGTTGCAGATGAGTCTCCATCAGACCTTTATAAGTGAAGCTTTCAGAACACATAAGCCCGATCAAAAACTTTAACGGGGCAACATACTTCTTCAATCCAGCCATTTGCATTTTTCTTATGGCGTGGATTTGGCAAGGAGTTCCAACGAAAGCTAGATTTGTCTTTTTCTCCTTTAAAGCATCTGTAATTGCAAGAATATTGGGAGAATAAGAGTATTTAGTTCCAGCACATTCTAAAACATCTTCTCTACTTTTTGCCAGTTTCGGAATCGGGGAGAAGGGTTTCTCTCGGTTTTTTCCAGAAAGAATTGCACCATCAATCAACCCTTCTTCCAAAGCAAAGGCTACTAAAGCAGTTGCAACGCCCCCATCTTGACAGATCTTCAATATCTCATCATCTGTCGCCTTAACAACCACCATTTTCCGATATATACCGAAAGTTTCATCATTCTTTTTCTCTCGACCAAAAACAAAATTTTCAGCCTTAGACCATGACCATTCATATCTTGGACAAGCACCTGCACAAATGCCGCAAACTTTGCATTCTTTCACCAGTTTAGGGTTACCATCAACATATTCTAAACAAGCAAAGGGGCAGACAACAACACAAGTGCCACAACCCACACATTTTCCTGTTGCTATAACACTCTTTTCTAGAGATTCCTCATAGCTTATTTTTGCAAAGCCCATGAATTCAACACGCCCTTTAAAGAATAACGTATAAGTTTAAGTTTTAAAGTTTTGGAATAAAGTTAAAGCTTTAAAGAGGAAGAATCCTTTGAAAGAAATCGTCTTAACAATTCCAGACAATCTGTATAACTATCTTACTTTTCTTGAAAAATCTAAATTTATTAAAAGTAAAGAAGAAGCTCTAACCACAGCCTTAGAGTTTTATAGGAGACTCGCCATGCATGATTGGCTTCCATATACATACCGCATGGGAGGAGGCAGAGTCATCTTAATGGATACGACCATGATATCCGATCTGTTTCATGGATTATCAAACCAGAAAATACTCAACGCCGCAAAAGCTACAGCCTTCAAAAGAAAACTTACAAATCCCCTTTTCAAAGATGTAGATTTTTCTGACCCGCAGAACTGGTCTATAGTGCTTAGAGAGTTAGAAATTATGGGATGGGGTAGATTTTCTCGTGTAAAAAACGAAATAAAAATAGAATCTTGTCCTCTCCCTACACCGTATTTAAGAGGTTATTTTGAAGGGATGTTTGGCTTCAAATTTGAAAAACATCCGTCAAAAATTAAAGGTGTAAATGTTTTTATAGCAACCAAAAAAGAAAGCATGGAATTTTAAGAATTAAGATATTATGCCACTTCTTTCAATTATTTTCGGTACAATCCATTCAAAACCTATAGCCATCATGTGAATCCCCGCAGCATTAGTTGTCTTTCGAATCTCCCTAATTATCTCACCAAAAATTTCGATGTTCTCTTCCTGAAAAGCCTCCTTGCCTTTCTCTCTAGCTCTCCGAAGACGCTGCTCAACTTCCTCAGGAACCTTTATCCCTGGAACAAATTTTATCATCCAGTCCATCATAGCTCGAGATTTAAAAGGTGCAATACCAATCAGAATCGGAGTTTTAAGGTAGGATGCTGCTTCTAGAAAACGTTTAGCCTGCTCTACGCTGTAAACACATTGTGTTTGGATGAAATCGACTCCAAGCTTCACTTTTCTCTCAATCTTAAGGATTTCCGGTTCTAAAGGATCCGCATTAGGCGCTGCAGCAATCCCTATGTTCATCTTTGGAGGATTCTCTATTTTATTTCCAGACAGATCCACACCCTCATCTATTACTTTCCTAAGCATATACGTAAAAGTTGCAGAATCAAGATCAAATACAGGTTTTGATTGAGGCGTATCACCCACAGTTGTATAATCGCCAGTCAAAACTAAAATGTTCTTTATTCCTAAAGTGCCTGCTGCCAGAACATCGGAAAGAAGAGCCAGACGGTTTCTATCCCTAGCAGTCATCTGGTAAACAGCTTCAACCCCAGCCTCTTTTTGAATTAGATATGAGGGGACAAGTGCGTTCATATATCCGAAAGCTGTAGGGTTATCAGTTATGTTGATTGCTACAACATGCCCCTTTAACGTTTTAGCGCCTTCGATAACTTCGTGAAGACTTGTTGTTTTTACAGGTTCAAGTTCTCCTGTAAAAACAAATTTGCCTTCTTTTATCTGCTTCATAAGCTCACTATAAGCTTCACCCTTCCACTGAGTGATTACCTCTTCGATCTCCACTTTTTTTTCTAAAACATATTCGCCGCCAATCTCTCTTGGATGTTCCGAAATCCTATAATCTCTTGGAATTCTGAATTTTTTGAAAAGATCTAATCTATTCCTTTCTTTTAAACGATTGTAAATAAGTACCCAAGCACAATCCTTCTTCCAGCCACCAACCTCACACTTTCCTTTGGCTTGGCCTCCGCAAGGACCATTAAGAAGGCCTTTAGCGCATCTCGTTATTGGGCATACTCCACCAGTTTCAAAAAGAATACAATCTCCACATGCTCTACACATTTCATAAAACTTGTCCTCCTTTAAGTCATGCATTCCGATAAATTCAGTATTATTGGCTGGTATAACAGGCATATGTGGGTATAACTCGGCAATTGTTTGCACACCTACACCACAAGCCAAACTGACAACCGCATCATAATCCTCTACTAAGGCACGAAGGGAACTGGCGACTATTTGTCTATCACATTGCCTTAAAACCGAAAACGCTTTGACCTTTAACCCATCATTGCCTTTTAGTTTTCTATTCATTTCCAGTAGCATCTTCAGTATTTCAGCTTGTTTTTCTCCTCCAACTTGGATTATAGCAGCACATCCATCACAACCAGCTACCAGAATCTTTTGAAAATCTTTAGTCATTTCAAAAATTTCTTCTAACGGTTTCTGTTGTACTATTATCAAGTATGAACTTGCCTCCTTGAAGAAGCACATATGAGCCAAAACGGAAAATATAAGAATTGCTCTATAAGATGGCGGTTGTTTATAACGTAAGTTTAATATTCTCGCTATGTATTCCTTTTACCCTCTTCACCCAGTTGAGCATAAAAATTAGAGGCTCAAGAATGACATCCGTTAAAAATGCTGAAGAATGCTATCCTCCTTGTCGTAAAGCTTGCCCCGCCCACATCAACATCCAAGCCTATATAGCTTTAATAAGTCAAGGAAAACTGAAAGAAGCCTTAGAAATTATAAGAAAAGATATTCCCCTTCCAGCCGTTTGTGGAAGAGTATGCTTCAGCCCCTGTGAAGATGCTTGCACAAGAAAAGACATTGACGAGGCTCTAAGCATCCGAGCATTAAAAAGACTTGTAGCAGACTATGAGCTTAAAGACGGAAAATATGAAAAGCCAAAACCAGCACCAAGAAAATATAAAGAAAAAATAGCGATAATTGGTTCTGGTCCAGCAGGAATTGCCGCAGCTTACGAGCTCGTTAGAATAGGCTATCCAGTAACCATTTTTGAAAAATCTTCTAAAGCTGGAGGTATGCTTCGAGAATGTATTCCTTCGTATCGTTTGCCCAAAGATGTGCTTGACGCAGAGTTACAGTATATTATGGATTTAGGTGTAGAAATAAAAACGAACTCTGCCCTTGGTAAAGATTTCACTATAGAAAGTCTATCTGATGCAGGTTATAAAGCTATTTTTATAGCTACAGGCGCCCCAAAAAGCCTAAATCTTAATTGCGAAGGAGAAAACCTTCACGGAGTGCTTCACTCTATCGAATTTCTAAAAAAAGTTAATGCTGGAGAAAAGATTGAACTGGGAGAAAAAGTAGCTGTTATAGGAGGAGGGAACGTTGCCATCGACTCAGCCAGAACAGCAAAACGCCTAGGAGTGGATGAAGTAACAATAATCTATAGACGATCAGAAATGGAGATGCCAGCGCATCATAAAGAAGTTGAAGAAGCGAAGGCCGAAGGAGTAAAGTTCCTTTTTCTAGCTTCACCGAAAAGGTTCATTGGCGACAATGGAAAATTAGTCGCAGTAGAATGTCTTAAAATGAGATTGGGTCCACCAGATGAAAGTGGCAGAAGACGGCCAATTCCCATCGAAGGTTCTGAGTTCTTGGTTCAGGTTAATACAACCATATTGGCAATAGGAGAAAAACCAGATGTTTCCTTCTTACCAAAAACAATTGAAATTTCTAAAAGGAACACAATAATCGTTGATCCCCTCACGCTAGAGACAAAAATGCCGGGAGTTTTTGCTGGCGGAGATGTTGTCACAGGACCCGCATCAGTTATAGATGCCATTGCGGCTGGTAAAAAGGCAGCAGTTTCCATAAATCGTTACCTAAGAGGAATGGACCTAAAAGCTGGAAGAGAAAAGGAAATACCAGAAACTACTTGGGTTCCAAGCGAAGAAGTTTTTGAAAAAAGACCCAGACAGTTAATGCCAGTTCTAGCAGCTTCTGAACGTTCTACTAACTTTCAAGAAGTAGAACTTGGTTATGATGTAGAGACGGGTATAAGGGAAGCATATAGATGTTTCTTCTGTGCCCCATGTGTGCAATGCTTAGAAATGGAAGAGTTATGTGAACCTGATGATGTTATAGTGGATGAAGATAAATGCATTGCCTGCGCCAACTGCGAAAAAATATGCGAGTTTGGAGCCATAAAAGTTGAAAAATTCGTGGCTAAAGTCAATCAAAATTTGTGCAAGGGATGTGGAACCTGTGCGGTTGAATGCCCGGCTTTAGCAATTTCTATGACTAACTTCACAAATGAGAAACTCTCCAATTTAGTAATGGAAGCAAAAAAAATCTGGAGAGACAATGAACCCCGTATTGTTGCCTTTATATGCAACTGGTCTCACCGTGAAGATATAAACCAGCTTAAAGAAAAAGCAAGCTTTCAGATAATTCCAGTTAAGTGCACTGGCAGAGTTGACCCTTATCACATACTTCAAGCATTCCAAACTGGAGCTGACGGTGTACTAATTATAGGCTGTTCAGAAAATGACTGCCATTACGGTTTTGGAGCTCTAACCACTGCCAAAAGAATAAAAGAAACGAAAATTTGGCTTAAAGCCGTTGGAATAAATCCTGAAAAACTACATATGGGAAAAGCATCCGCTGCGGAAAAGGACGCGATCATCAGAATCGCTGCAAATTTTGCGTCTCATCTGAAAGAAATAGATGCGGGTCAACTTCAGAGACTTTAAAGTCCTGTCCATGGGCACTTTTTATAGGGTCCAATAACAATAGTGACTATTGTTCCTAAAATTCCATCTATTCCTAATTCTTTTTCAAGAAATTCTTTCAGATCCTCCATTTTTTCAAAGATAACTTCAGCAAATATATCTGTATCTCCGCTTGTCCGATATAGTACTTGGATGTCAGGATGTCTCGAAAGGTGATCAACAATTTCTTTAAGTTTAGCTGGCTGTACTTTAAGTCCAATGAAAGCTTTTATAATACGTCCAAGTTTGTGATAATCCAAAACCACAGTAAATCTCTCAATGATACCCTGTTCTATGAGTTTATTTATGCGTCTCCTAACGGTAGCTTCATTGGCTCCTACTTCCCTAGCTATTTGGATTACAGGTTTTCTAGCATCCACTTGAAGCGCCTTAAGTATCTTCATATCAAGCATGTCGATAAACGCCATTTTTTGTTCACCAGATTCTGAAAATAATTAATTATATGTTAATCTTTATACATTTTTCGTACGTCTAATGACTTTTAATATGCAAAAACATATAGCATAAACAACGATAAACAATCAAATCGTTTATAATTTACAAACAATAAACAAAGTAATTTAGATTGTTTATGCATTATCTCGAACATTACAGTGACGTTTTCCATTACAATAAACCTTATTTTTTAACTATAGTATATATTAAAAGTAGATATGCAATTGGAGTGTTATGTTAATGGCCATGGAAAAAATAGCACGGAAAATTCCTACTTCCCTATGGAACGAAGCCTCTGAAAAGTTGATAGATATTATTTTAAACTCTCCCAACGCCAGTAACATGCCCAGTGATCTTGCAAAAACAATTCTTTATTATTGGCAAAGAGATCAGCTCGCCACTGAAATTGGGCTACAACGCCTTCTTGAAGCTGCCATGATTTTGGAACATGAGAAAACCATCAATCTTATGGAAGAATTAGGTGTTCATGAAATCGCAGTAATGCTGAAAGAAACAATGAAATAAGGTTAAACAATTCTCTATTTTCCCTTTTTTATAAAACATTTTAAAACAAAATAAAACTATTCCTAAAGGGATTGGAGAAACGACTTCCATGATCGAATTTGGAATAGAATTTGTCCCGAGAGACCTTTACTGGAAAACCACCTTTTATGCAATACAAGCCGAAAAAATCGGATTCGATTACCTTTGGATTACGGACCATTTTAATAATAGAAATGTGTACGTCTCCCTCGCCATAATATCAGCCTATACTGAAAGAATAAAATTCGGCCCAGGAGTTACCAATCCATATCTGTCGCATCCCGTGGTTACGGCTCAAGCTGTGGCTACTCTTAACGAAATAGCCCCAGGAAGAGTTGTATGCGGCCTTGGTGTTGGAGATAAAACAACGCTACAGATAGTCAATGTAGAACCTAAAAAACCCTTAGGCACTATAAGAGAATCTGTAAGAATTATCCGCGAATTTGTTTCTGGGAAAACTGTGGAAATGGAAGGGAAAATTTTCAAAGTTTCAGGAGCTAAACTGAACTTTAAAGTGGCTAATCAGGTTCCAATTTTCATTGGAGCTCAAGGTCCAAAGATGTTAGCTCTGGCGGCAGAAATCGGGGACGGTGTACTAATAAATGCTTCACACCCACAAGACGTAGAAAATGCTGTAAAATTCATTCGAGAAGGGGCAGAAAGGGCGAGTAAAAAAACCAGCGATTTAAAGATTAGTGCTTACACCTCTTTTTCTATAGCCTCTACTTATGAAAAAGCATTAAAAGCTGTGCTCCCCGTTGTAGCATACATAGTTGCTGGTTCACCAAGCATAATATTAGAAAAACATAGAATTTCTATGGAACAGGCTGATAGAATTCGCGAATCTATAGTCCATGGCAAATGGAAAGAAGCATTCTCTTTAGTTGACGAACATATGGTAGAAACGTTTTCTATTTGTGGAAACCCAGAAAAATGCGTAGAGAAAATCAATAAACTTGTTAAAGTAGGTGTTAACCAAGTAGTTGCTGGTTCACCTATAGGTCCGAATATGCGAAAATCTATTAACATGATAGCTACACAAGTATTCCCACATTTTAAAGAATCAACGGAGAAAATAAAGAAATGATTGGTGCTTACGTTTTGCTGAGAATTAAGCCTGGAATGGACAGAAAAGTATTGCACACGGTAGAAAAATTTCCTCAAGTGAAAGTAGCAGAAACCCTTTATGGAGAATATGATCTACTTCTCAAAGTTGAAATGGAAACCCTAGACGACCTAGATTCCTTCATTTTTGATACTGTGCGAACAATCAAAGGAGTGGAAGGATCCACTACTCTCATTATCATAAAGGTTCCTGGTGAAAAAAGTGAGAGAAGATAAAGAACCGCCTTCCCTTGTGAAAAATGTGATGGCGAGGCCTGTAGTAACTGTAGATAAAGAATGCTCTGTCTATGAAGCTGCTAAAATTATGGGTAAAAAGAATATTGGTTGCATCGTGGTGACAGACAAAGGCACACCCGTGGGAATTGCTACCGAAAGAGACCTGCTTCAAAGAGTTGTAGCCAAAGGGATGGATGCTTCTAAAATTAAAATGAAAGAGATTATGAGCAAACCTTTAGTAACAATAGAAGAAAACATGCCAATAATTAATGCCATAAGAGTTATGGAAAAGAAAAGGGTAAGACATCTTCCAATAATAGACGATGGAAAGCTTGTTGGAATAGTAACTCAAAGAGACCTATTACGTGCTTTAGCCTTTCATGTTATAATTTCTTTCAGGCCCCTCCTCTAAAATCAAGGAAGAATTTCTCATGGTCGTTACTGCGTATACTCTTGTTCGAACAGATCGTTCAAAACTTGGAAAACTAATCAGCAAAATCAGTAAACTGCGCTTTGTAGAGGAGGTTACCCCAGTATACGGCGAATATGACATTGTAATAAAAACAGAAACAAACTCAATAGAAGAACTCAACTTTTTCATTTACAACGAATTAAGGAAAATATCTGGACTNNCCGCTACCACAACGATGATCACTTTCCGCAAGAGATAAGCAGTCTATTGCTTCAAAGAAGGGAAAATTTTGAACAGTATAAAAATAATTGGAATTAAAGGATTGCCAATTGTGAAAGAAGGAAACAATTTAGCTGAACTTTTATGTAAAGCAGCTGAAAAACAAGGCACCCCTATCCAAGATGGAGACATAATTGTAATTACTCATGTCATTGTTTCACGGGCAGAAGGAAGAATCTTGAACCTTGATAAGATTAAGCCATCAGAATTTGCCAAGAAGATAGCTGAGCCTTATGAAAAAGATCCAGCTTTAGTAGAAATTGTCCTCCGCGAGGCTGTAAATATTGTACGTATGGGTGATGGCAAATTAATTACAGAAACCAAACAAGGTTTTGTTTGTGCTAATTCTGGTGTGGATAAATCTAATGTACCTGGTGAGAGAGTTGTTGCATTGTTACCTGCAAATCCTGACATTTCAGCTCAAAAAATTAGGGAAGAAATAAAAAATCTTACCGGCCGCGATGTCGCGGTTATAATTTCTGACACGCACGGACGCCCTCTAAGAGAGGGCGAAATAAATATCGCCATAGGTGTAGCTGGCTTAAAACCCATAAGAGATAGAAGAAACGAAAAGGATTTGTTTGGTTATGTTTTGCGAGTGAAACAAACGGCAATTGCCGATGAGCTGGCTTCTGCTGCTGAGCTTGTGATAGGACAGGCAGATGAAGGCATCCCAGTTGCGATAATTAGAGGCTACAACTATCCAAAATCTGAAGATGCTAAAGCAACAGAGCTNATAAGACCGAAGGAAAAGGATTTATTTCGATAAGCCTTGTGAAAACACGATCCTCTGNACATTCTTGAATGCTAAAATTGGGGAACATGAAACTTGAAAATCGCAGTATCTGGTAAGGGTGGCGTGGGTAAAACGCTCATTGCAGGAGGTTTGGCCTATTCTCTTGTCTCTAGGGGAATAAAAACGGTGGCTATTGACGCTGATCCCTCACCCAATCTCGCTCTTACATTAGGCTTACCTATAGAAGAAGCAAGACAAATATTGCCTATATCAGAAAATAAAGAACTTATTGAATCCAAAACTGGCACAGGATACGCTGGTGTTTTCCGTTTATCATTTACAGTAGATGATATAGTCCGCGATTTTTCTGTAATAACACCTTTCGGTGTTAATTTAATTGTAATGGGAACCGTACAGTCCATGGGATCTGGATGTACTTGTCCAGCTAATGCAGTTATTCGTGCCTTACTTCGTCATCTTATAGTTGAACGAAACGAAGCAATAATTATAGACATGGAAGCAGGCATAGAACATATTGGCCGAGGAACAGCTCAACATGTCGATCTCATGCTTATAGTGGCCGATGCAAACATGAAGTCCCTTGAAACAGCCNATTCAATTTACAAATTAGCGAACCAAGCTGGAATNAGACAGATTTTTCTAGTAGGAAACAAGATTAGAAAGAGCCTTGAAGAAAAAACAATTGAATCTTTCGCCGACAAAAACAGCATAAAAGTTTTAGATTTCGTACCATATGATCAAACCATTTTAGATGCAGAAATGCAAGGGGAAACACCGTTAAGACATAAAAATTCAGTAGCCATATGTGCTATAGAAAGAATATGCGATAAACTAGTGGCTATGGCAAAGAACAACTAATAAGTTTGAAACGCTTTACCTATGCACAAAGGCGAAAAATATGAAGATCTTGGTCACTATTGGAAGAGGAGGAACTGGAAAAACAAGCTTTGTATCCCTTATGGCAAAATACTTCATCGAAAAAGGCATAACGCCACTACTTTTAGTAGATGCAGATCCAGACCAAAATCTAGGAGAAATGGTGGGTGTAGACCTAAAAGAAAAAGGAAAAATGACAGTTTCAGAACTGCTTGTTCAAACTTTCTTGGAAGAGGGAGGTACAACTGTAGGCGTTCCGCCCACCGAACGTATTGAAAGTAGGATCTGGACTTACGGCATGTACGAAAGTGATCATTTTGATTTTATTGCCCTCGGCACAAAATGGGTGGAAGGGTGTTATTGCCTACCAAACGCCGCTTTAAAAGGAGCATTAGAGTCACTGACAAAAAACTACAAGTATGTGCTTATAGATTCGCCAGCAGGTTTAGAACACCTAAACAGGCGGATAACGTCAAAGGTAGATGACATATTTGACATTATAGATCCTTCCAAAAAATCCTTTAGTCATATTGAAAGAGCCTATCGCATAGCGAAAGAAGTTAAAATAGATTTCAAAAACTTTTACATTGTAGGTGGTTTTAGATTTCCAGAAGAATTAAAGGAAAAGGCCGGAAAAAATTTAGAACTGCAATATTTAGGAAAGATATCACGGGATGAGAAGGTAGAAGAGTATGTTCTTGCTGGTAAGTCCTTACTAGATCTTCCTTCGAATTCTCCAGCTTATGTTTCCGTGAAGAACGTACTGAAAAATGCTGGTTACACGTAACATAATTTGTTCTTAATCATGCTAAACTCTCTTCTTGTAAAATAGAAAAAGTTTCTAGAAAAACTTAAAATAATTCAGTGATTATGTTAAATCTTCAAAACCTTTCGGTGTTATAGTTGAGCAGAAAAAACGTTCATTTAAAAGTTGACGAATTCAAAGGGGACATCGGACTCATAAAAAACCTTGAAATTTCCATCGGCAAAATCATCGAAGAAAAATGGGAAGAACCCATGGGACCAACGCCCTTTCCATCTTTGACAACGCTTAGAGACTGGGACTTTAAACTTCTTCAACGTTTCAAACCATTTTATTTACCTTTCTGCGATGTTTGCTGCTTGTGCACTTTTGGAAAATGCGATCTAACTGGAAACAAACGTGGGGCATGCGGACTAAACATGTCAGCTCAACAATCACGAATAGTGCTCTTAGCTTGCTGCATCGGAGCAGCAACCCATATTGGACATGCCCGCCACTTGGTTGAACATCTAATAGAAGAATTCGGTCGCAGACACCCTGTTGATGTAGGTGGAGTAAATGTCGAAGTAGAGGCTCCGGTTACTCGTTTAGTTTGTGGTATAAAACCTGAAACACTCGGCGACTTGGAAGCTGCACTTGACTACTGTGAAAACCAGCTTACACACTTGCTTTCCATAACTCACACGGGTCAAGAAGGAAGCAATCTTGACTTTGAGTCAAAAGTTTTCCATGCAGGAATGATTGACCAGGTTGGAATGGAAATAGCCGACCTAGCTCAGATTTCTGCTTACGGATTTCCAAAAGCTAACCCTGAAGCTCCTTTAGTAGAGCTTGGCTTCGGAGCAATAGACATACAAAAACCAGTTATTCTATGCATAGGCCACAACGTGCCTCCAGCCATAGGAATAGTAGACTACCTAACTGAAAACGGTCTACAAGGCGAAGTTGAAGTTTGCGGTTTGTGCTGCACGGCACACGACATAACAAGATACAATCCAAAAGCAAAAATTGTAGGACCCATTTCCTGGCAGCTCCGTTTCGTTAGAAGCGGAGTTCCGGACGTTGTAATTGTTGATGAGCAATGTATACGTACAGATATACTTATAGAGGCTCAAAAAGTTAAAGCCCCCTTTATTGCAACAAGCGAAAAGAACTGTCAAGGCCTTGAAGACAGAACCCATGACTCCCCAGACAAGATAGTGGAAGATCTAGTCACTGGAAAAGTTCCAGGCGTTCTTATCTTAGATCCAGAGAAAGCAGGTGAAGTAGCTGTTAGAGTTGCCATAGAAGTTATGCCCAGAAGAGGAAAATTCAAGGTTATTCCTAACGTTGAAAATGTAATTGAAGAAGCAAAACGTTGCAGACAATGCGATAAGTGTAGAAGAGCATGCCCCAATGACCTGCCGATTCCAGAGGCAATGAAAGCAGCGGTTGAAGGAAACCTAGAGAAACTTAACGAGTTATACGATGCGTGTATAGGTTGTGCAAGATGTGAGCATGCTTGCCCAGAAAACATACCCGTCCACAATTTTATAGTGAAAGCTGCTGAGAAAAAGATGAAAGCAGAAACTTTTAAAGTTAGAGCTGGAAGAGGCCCAATTCAGGATGTTGAAATAAGAAATGTGGGTGGTCCAATAGTTTTAGGTGAAATTCCAGGCGTAGTAGCCTTTGTTGGATGTGCCAACTATCCAAAGGGAGGAAAGGAGATAGCTGAAATGGTCATGGAATTTGCAAAGAGAAGGTTCATTGTCGTGACTTCGGGTTGTGCTGCTATGTCAGCTGGCATGTACAAGAACGAAGAAGGAAAGACGCCTTACGAAATTTATTCCGGCGATTTCGACGCTGGTGGTATTCTAAACGTGGGTTCTTGCGTTTCAAACCCGCACATAGCAGGAGCAGCCATAAAAATCGCAAGCATATTTGCAAAACGTAAATTACGCGCCAATTATGAGGAAATTGCCGACTATGTGCTTAATCGTGTAGGTGCGGTAGGTGTAGCTTGGGGTGCAATGTCACAAAAGGCTGCATCAATCGCAAGCGGTTTCTGGCGTTTGGGCGTACCTGTAATTGTCGGGCCGCATGGAATAAAATATCGGCGGATGCTTCTCGGAAGAGCAGACAAGCAGGAAGACTGGTATGTGTATGATGCTAGAACAGGTGAAAAAGTGTATGTAGGACCTACGCCAGAACATTTGTTCTATGCGGCTGAAACAAAGGAGGAAGCCATGGTTATGATAGCTAAGCTTTGTATGAGACCTAATGACACAACAAAGGGAAGAGCTATAAAACTTACGCATTATATAGACTTACATAAACGATTATATGGCATTATGCCTGAAGACATTCACTTGTTTGTGAGAACAATTGCTGATGTCCCGGTAACTATGAAAGATGAAATAATAAAGATTCTAGAAAAGAAGGATTGGAAAGAAACAGTAATTCCGGATCCAACACTTTTGCCTCGACTAATAAGAAAAAAGAAGGAGTGAAAGAAAAATGGCTGTAGAACCTTGGCAAACCGCAGAAATCCCAGGGCCAAAAAAAGCTTTAGTCATAACTAAACCCGAAGTAGTAGTAGCGATGATGAAAAGAGCCCAACGACCAGTTCTCATAGTAGGCCATAAAGCTGTAGAAATCGAGCTTGGAAACAAAAAAGTAGTAGATTATATGATTGAACTCGCTGAAAAAGCTAAAATTCCAATCGTAGCTACTGCTCATATGATCAACGAGTTTTTAAAAAGAAATTACAAGCCAGCAGGATTCATGCCTGCAGTAGACATCGGCAACAGGCTCACTGATCCAGAATGGAACGGCCTTGACGGAAAAGGCCCTTACGACATGGCTTTGTTCGTTGGATTACCCTACTACATGGAGTGGACCATACTTTCAGGTTTAAAACATTTTGCCCAAAATCTTAAAACCATAACATTAGACAACGTTTATCATCCTAACGCAAGCTGGTCTTTCCCAAACATTTCTATAAAAGATTGGATAGAAAATCTTAAAGTAATAATTGAAAAAATAGAAGGAGGCGCATGAAATGTCCATGTTTGAAGGTATACCGGTTGATGTAGGCGTTATCTATGAAGGAGAAAGAATCCGTAGAAAAGATATGTATGTGGAACTTGGCGGACCAAACATAAAAGAAAAATTTGAACTCACAAGAGTAAAAAAACCAGAAGAAGTTGAAGACGGAAAAGTATCCATCATCGGGTCAGACATAAAAGACATGGAAGAAGGAAAAAGCTATCCTCTAGGAATACTTATCGAAGTTGCTGGACCAAAGCTTGAACCAGAACTTGAAGGAGTAATAGAAAGACGCATCCATGAATACTGCAACTTCATTGAAGGATTCATGCATCTTAACCAACGCTATGACATTTGGCTTAGACTAAGCAAGAAATCATTCCAAAAAGGTTTAAACTCCTTTCAATACATCGGCAAAGTTCTGCACACACTATTCAAAAGCGAACTGCCTATAATCGAAAAAATGCAAGTCACCTTTATTACAGACCCAGAAAAAGTGAAGAAACTTTACAACGAGGCATTACAGATTTACGAGGCGCGAGATGCTAGAGCAAGGGGACTTAAAGATGAAGAAGTGGACAAGTTCTATGGCTGTGTTCTATGTCAGTCCTTTGCCCCAACCCATGTGTGTGTAATAACACCACAAAGATATTCAAACTGTGGAGCTATAAGCTGGTTTGATGGAAGAGCTGCAGCTAGCATAGATCCTAAAGGACCCGTTTTCCCCATAGAAAAAGGAGAACTCCTCGACCCTGTTAAAGGAGAATTTTCAGGAGTAAACGAGACCGCAAAAAAGAGAACCTTAGGCGAAATAACGAAAGTATGGCTTTATACAGCTTTTGGCTATCCTCATACATCCTGCGGTTGTTTTGAAGGCGTTGCCTTCTACATTCCGGAAGTAGACGGTTTTGGAATAATCCACAGAGGATACAAAGACATAGCAGTTAACGGTTTACCTTTCTCTACCTTAGCAGACTCCACCGCAGGCGGACGTCAAGTAGACGGATTTCATGGAATATCCATTGAATACATGCGATCTCCAAAATTCTTGCAAGCTGACGGGGGATGGAAACGAGTAGTCTGGATTCCCAAAGAAGTTAAAGAAAGAGTTAAGGATTTTATTCCTACTGAACTTGTCGGCAAAATTGCCACAGAGGAGGACGCAAAAACTATAGACGAACTAAAAGCTTTCCTAAAAGAACGTAACCATCCAATTGTAGAGCAGTGGAAAGAAGAAGTAGTTGCCGTAGAGGAAGCAGTTCCAGCTGAAGCAGTTGAAGAAATGGCACCTGGACCTATTATTACAGCCCCAACCTTGCCCATAACCGCTGGTGGCTTCAAAATAATTTTAAAAGATGCTAAAATCTACGCCAAAAAAGTCATAATTCGCCAGATAAAAACCGAGAAATCAAAGAAAAGGTGAAATTTTTGCCTGAAAAGGAGAAGAAAGGGGATCTTTTAGGGCTGAAGCTTAACCCTCGCCTACTTGAACTTCTAGCTCAACTTCAGGAAGTGGAACTTGAAGATTTTGAAATGGAAGTGGGAGACTTAGAAATATGGCTACAACCAGGTGCTGTCGCCGCACCCACGGTAGCCCGTCCAAAAGTTCTTCCACCAGCAAAAGCTAAACCTACACAGATAATTGAAGCAGAATTTATCCCTCCAGTAGAAACTTACCCAGGAAAAGTTGTTGAAGTTAAACTTGGTGCCACAAAAAGTGAAGGAGGAACTCGTGGAAAATCCCTAATAATCGGTGGCGAAACCACTCCATCCTTCTACACCTTTGAGAGGCCAATGCCCCACCCCCCAGTTATAGCCGTAGACGTTTTTGACATGAAAATCCCACTGGCAAAAGCGGTAAAAATGCATGTGAAAGAGGTTTTGGAAGATCCTGCGGCTTGGGCTAAGCTCGCAGTAGAAAAATTTGGAGCAGACCTCTTGACAGTTCATCTTATAAGCATAGACCCCCTTTTGAAAGATGCTTCACCTCAGGAAGCTGTGAAAACCGTTGAAGAAGTATTACAAGCAGTAGATGTCCCCCTAATAATCGGAGGCTGTGGGGATCCTAAAAAGGATGCTGATGTCTTTGAAGCTGTAGCTGAAACTTTCGCAGGAGAACGCTTCCTTATTAGCTCGATAACTGCTGATATGGACGTAGAAAGATGTGCAAAGTTTGTTAAAAACAATGGACATGCCGCTCTATCCTTTACGCCTATGGACTTGAACCTTGCAAGAGAACTAAACCGCAGACTTTACGATTTCCTACCTAAAGAAGACATAGTTATGGACTTAACCACCGCCGCTTTAGGCTACGGTTTGGACTATGCCTTTACCAATATGGAAAGAGCCAGACTTGGAGCTCTAATGGGAGATCCTGAACTAGCACATCCTATGTCCTCGGGAACAACAAATGCTTGGGCAGCCAGAGAAGCTTGGCTCAAGATGGCTCCAGAATGGGAACCTCGCGAGCTAAGAGGCCCTCTATGGGAAGTAACTACAGCGTTAACGCTTTTACTCGCGGGTGTGGACCTGTTTATGATGATGCACCCCGCCGCGGTTAAGACGCTCAAAGAAATCATTAGCCAATTATTAAGCGGCAAATCTGGCAGCACAGAAAGACTTGCTGATTGGGTTTCCGTAAAGATTTGAAACGGTGGAACTCTGTATGAGTGAAAGAGAAGGAAAGGGAAAGACTGGCATCAAAGAACTTAGTCCTATAGACGTTTACAAATTGCTTCCACGAACAAATTGTAAGGAATGTGGCGAAGAAAACTGTATGGCCTTCGCCACAAAAGTTGTAAACCGAGAAGTATCCATTGAACAGTGTCCTCCACTTTTGACAAAAGAACATGAAAAAGCATACAGACAATTAAAGGAAATGCTGAAACCTGCCATCAAAGAAGTTGTTGTGGGTGCTGGTGAAAAAGCCGTAAAGATTGGCGGAAAACTTGTCATGTACCGCCACGAATTCACATATTTCAATCCTACAGCTATAGCCATTGATGTAACCGATGATATGCCAGAAGAGGAAATGTTAAATAGAGTGAAAAAAGCTGGAAACTTCAGCTTTGAGTACATCGGGCAGATTTTAAAGTTAGACATGATTGCTGTCCGTTCAACCTCAAACGATTCAGACAAGTTTAAGGCAACAGTGAAAAAAATTGCAGAAAACACAAATATGCCTTTAATCCTGTGCTCGTTCAATCCCAACGTTTTAGAAGCTGGCCTAATGGCCATTCCAAAAGAAAGACCACTAATATATGCTGCTACAAAAGACAACTGGCGTGAAATGGCAGAACTAGCAATTATGTATAATTGTCCCCTAACAGTTTTCGCACCAAATAATCTAAAACTGTTAAAATCATTAACAAAAACTTTACTTCAATACGGTGTAGAAGACCTAGTATTAGACCCTGGCACCTTCCCAGATGAAGGCTTAGCTGACACATTGAATAACTTCACTATGATTCGAAGGGCAGCATGCAAAAAAGGCGACAACCTCTTAGGTTTTCCGTTAATAGGAGTGCCTATGACAGCTTGGATGGGAAAAGGTGATATGCCCGAAGAAGTTGTTAAATGGAAAGAAGCGTATGTTGCAGCTATGCAGATAGTTCGTTTCGCAGACGTTCTAATAGTACATGATTTAGACGGATGGACACTACTACCACTTGTGATACTACGCCAAAATATATACACAGACCCAAGAAAACCCGTGGCAGTAGAACCCGGCTTAAAAGTTTTCGGCACCCCAGACGAAAACTCGCCAGTAATGTTCACAACAAACTTCGCCCTCACATACTACACCGTAGCTTCAGACATCGAATCAGCCAAACTTGACGCATACTTGCTGGTTGTAGACACAGAAGGCATAGCTGTAGACAGTGCAGTAGCAGGAAGAAAACTCACAGCAGAAAAAGTTGCCGACACAATAAAAACCTCTGGAATCGAAAACAAGGTTAAACACAGAAAACTCATCATACCAGGCAAAGCAGCACGTTTAAGCGGAGAAATTGAAGAGTTAAGCGGATGGCAAGTGCTAGTAGGTCCAAGAGACTCTTCAGACATACCAAAGTTTCTACAGGAAAAATGGCAACAACCCACATAATTTTCTTTTATTCTTTAAACACTAAAAGGCAACAGCCATAAAAGTTCATAAAGAATTTTAAAATTCTTAATCCATGTATGCTCCACAACCTTCATAATTTGTACCGTTTAAGATAATTTTCCGGTTTCGGAAAGATACCTTGAACCCTTTCAAGACGTTTTTTAGTATCAATACTATGCTGAAGGACTATAACATCTCTTGGTTTGCTGAAACTTTCAACTTCACCCGTGGCTCTTTTCCTCACTATTTTTATGCAGTCGTCCACTATGCAGCTTAAGACGCATGCCCCACAATATATGCAGAGTTCTTCCGTTATCCCAACCTCTCCANCCTTCCAAAAAAGGGCNTTAGTGGGACATGCCTCCACGCAGAGTTTACATTCTACGCCTTGACAAATTCTCTTGTTAATGGTTATGCTTCCTTCAACAAAGAACTCTTTTATGGCTAAGGGTGCGAGAAGCTCCTCCCTTTGCCTTTTCTTTTCTTTTTCCGCNGTTTCTGTCAAGAGCTCAAATATGTCGAGACTTGGGGTTTTTTCACCCTTTTCAGACATTTACTTTCATCTTTTACATGTATCAAGGTAAAGTGTATAATACTGTATTATAACTATTGATTCGAAATATACAGCATACTCTAACTCTAGAAATAACTTCCGTTCTAAACTTCTAACCATGCACAAGCCACTTCCCTAAAAGGTTCACCCTAAAAATATCGTCCAGACACCGCATAAGCCCGACACTCAGGCGGTTGGGGGCCGCAGGCTGAACCGGTCGGTCGAAACCTTCCGGCTTACACCCCGGCTCCATCAAACCCATCTTCTATGGGAGCCCTCGTCCCCTTAGGCACGGACCGTTGCCAGTCCAGCCTTTATTAGGGGAATGGCTGCCTATTTTCGGGAGAGGCTTCGGGCTTAGATGCTTTCAGCCCTTATCCTCAGCGGCGTGGCTGCCCGGCATCTGCCCTGTCGGACAACCGGTAAACTAGTGGCCACAGCGTCCCGTTCCTCTCGTACTGGGGACCCTTTCCCCTCAGGCAGCCAACACTCCCAGCAGATAAAGTCCGACCTGTCTCACGACGGTCTAAACCCAGCTCACGTTCCCTTTTAATAGGCGAGCAGCCTCACCCTTGGCCCCTTATGCAGGGCCAGGATAGGAAGAGCCGACATCGAGGTACCAAGCCGCGGGGTCGATGGGGACTCTCGCCCGCGACAAGCCTGTTATCCCCGGGGTAATTTTTCTGACACATCCAGCCCCCATCAAAGGGGACATGGATGATCGCTAAGCCCGGCTTTCGCCCCTGGATCCCTTACTGTGGAGGATCCAGTCAGGCCGGCTTTTGCCTTTGCACTCTACGACGGGTTTCTGTCCCGCCTGAGCCGACCTTAGGGCGCCCTTGATATCTTTTCAAGGGCGTGCCGCCCCAGCCGAACTGCCCACCTGCCGTTGTCTCAGCGCTCCAAGGCGCCGGTTAGAAACACGACTGCGAAAGGACGGTGTTCCATTGATGCCTCCCCCAGCTCCCGGAGAAGCTGGGATCTACAGCTCCCGTCTACACTCTGCATCCGCAATCGTGTTCCAGCGACAGGCTGCAGTAAAACTCCACGGGGTCTTCTTTTCCCGCTGGGAGATCGTGGACTGTTCGTCCACGTTACGTGGGTTCACCGGGTACTACGCGGGGACAGCGGGGCCCTCGTTGATCCATTCGTGCACGTCGGAACTTACCCGACAAGGCATTTGGCTACCTTGAGAGAGTCAGAGTTACTCCCGGCGTTTGCAGGCCCTTAGCCCGGTTG
>Ga0180922_107_pt1 | contig 53560 bp, 53 predicted proteins | sample Deesub1362A_J573_FD_124164 | JGI IMG/M metagenome (GOLD analysis project Ga0180922, IMG submission 124164) | Candidatus Bathyarchaeota archaeon JdFR-09
TGTAATGTTTGCGGAACTGAAATTGCAGAACCCGCTGGTGGAAGGGCCATTCTAAAAGGAGAAATAGTTGCAGTCTTCGAGTAGGGTTGAAGGCTATAATGACGCTTAAAAAGCAAGAATGGCCTGAAGTTGGAGATTTGGTTTTAGCTACTGTAGAGTCTGTTACAGATTATGGTGCNTATGTGAACTTGGACGAGTTTGGCAAAAGAGGATTGCTACATATCTCTGAAGTATCGTCTTCATGGATCCGCAANATCAGAGATTTTGTTCGAGAAGGACAAAAAGTTGTTTTAAAAGTTTTGCGAGTGGATGTTGAAAAAGGACACATAGACTTGTCTCTNAGAAGGGTCACCAAAAGNGAGAGAATAGAAAAAATAATGTCTTGGAAGAGAGAGAGAAAAGCTGAAGCATTGCTCCGTAACGTTGCAGACAAGACTGGACTTTCTTTTGAAGAAGTTTACGAGAAAGCTGGGGCAATAATGGAGAAAGAATACGGATTGTATGAAAGCTTTGAGAAGGTTTTAAGGGATGGTATGGGAATTTTAACGAAAAAAGGTGTGCCTGAAGAACTAGCAAAAGTAATTGCTGAGGTTGCGAAAGAACGAATACGCGTATCAATGGTTAAGGTAAAAGGCATTGTTGAACTGCGTTGTATGAAGCCCAACGGTGTCAAAGTTATAAAAGAAGCTTTCTCCAATGCTAGAAAATCTGAAAGGACACGAGGGGTAAATCTTCGGTTTTATGTAGTTGCTGCACCTAAATATTGTATTGAAGTTTTAGCAGAAAATTATAAGCTTGCCGAAGAAGTATTGCAGAAGGTCGCTGATCATGTGGTTTCTAATGTAATTAAGGCTGGAGGACAGGGAGTATTTAAGAGGCAGAAATAATGGTTTGGCTTCTAAGAAAATGTAAGAAATGTAATAAATACACTTTAAGAAAAGATAAGTGCCCTTATTGTGGAGAGAAAGTCGGTGTCCCGCATCCACCAAAATTTTCACCTAATGACAAATATCTAAAATATAGGATGGTTTTGAAGCAGGAGCATCAAGAAGAATGAAAGAAACCATTATCAAAGAAATTGTTGAAGTTAAACTAAATAATCCTATCTTAATTGAGGGACTTCCTGGTTTAGGACTTGTTGGAAAGATTGCTTTGCGATATCTGATTAGACAGTTAAAAGCGAAAAAATTTGCTTATCTATATTCACCGCATTTTCCTTATTTTGTTCTTGTTAACAAAAAAGGAAGTGTTAGGCTTCTTCGCGGAGTTTTCTATTTTTGGAGAAATAAAAATCAGAAGAAGGATCTTATACTTTTCACGGGTGACAGTCAAGCTCAGACAATCGAAGGCCAATATGAAATTTCCGATGTTATTTTAAATTTTGCTGAACAGAAAAATGTGGAATTAATTGTTACTGTGGGCGGTTATAGAGCAGAGGCGAAAGATAAACCTAAGGTGATAGCTGCAGCTACCAGTCCTCAAACTTTGAATAAGGCGTTAAAAGCTAATGCTATAGTAAGTTCGTCAGGAAGCCCTATTGTCGGCACGGCAGGCTTGCTTTTAGGTTTATCTCGATTTAAAAAAATTGATGCGGTTTGCCTTTTAGGAGAGACTCGGGGATACCTACCTGATCCTAAAGCTGCAAAAAGCGTTTTAGAAGTATTGAAAGATATGTTGGATTTAGATGTGGATCTGAAAGGGTTGAACGAAGAAATTGTTAAAGCAGAGAGGGCAGTTTCGCGATTACAGAAAATAGAGGAAAGAAGAGCTTTACAAGCTGAAGAAATTCGAAAAGAGGAGGATAAAAAAACAATCTATATTTCTTAAGAAAAACCTTCTTCTCTACAGCTTATCGTTTCCGTTTGAAATATTCTATAACAATAGATAGCATTGATTTCTTCCAGCGAAAATGCTTTTTCTTGTTTTACCAGAAAATTTCAAGTTTTCTTTAGATATCCTTCTCTAGGCTCATAAACTGTTCCTTCTCGTAAAAGTTGCTTTATGAGGCGTTCTGCTTCACCTCGCGGAATCTTGTACCTCGCTTCAAGCTCGTTTAAGAGTGCTGTCCGTTCAACAATTCCCGTTTCTTTCTCTATCTCTAACAATGTTGATATGACCGCGTGTAGCTTGTCCCTCACACTCTTTGGTTTGCCAGTCATTATCAAGTCTATGTCGTATTTCTCCGATGACATATCTATTCCTACCTCTTTAAGCGACCTTTTCATGAGATTTATGGCTGCCTCTGCATCTTCAGCTGTTACTTCTTTTCTTAATGCTGCTCGGGCCCGGGCTTCTGCTATTCTTACAAGAGATTCGAGTTGGCGAGCGGTTATTGCAACTGGTGAATCTTCTGATTCGCTAACGGAACGCATTGCCAGATAAAAGTCTCTTAAACGTTGTAATGCTTCTGTGGTTAAAACTGGTTTGATTCCTCTAGCGTAGCTTATGTATTTGCGTAGCAATTCTAAAGGAATTGGTGGTTCCACGGGACTAAGACCTTTTCTATGCATCTCGAGAATGTGTTCAGACATTTTGCTATCTGTTTCTTTGTTCGGTACATCTCTTAAGACAAAGATTAAGTCAAATCTTGAAAGTATTGTTACGGGTAATGAAATGTTTTCGGTCACTGTTCGATAGGGCTCATATCTGCCTAGGGCAGGATTCGCAGCTGCGAGAATGGCGGTTCTAGCGTTAAGGGTTGCAACTATACCACCTTTTGCAACGGAAACTGTGTGTTGCTCCATAGCTTCGTGAATAGCTACTCTATCTTCAGGGCGCATCTTGTCCATCTCATCAATGCAGGCGATGCCCTTATCAGCAAGAACTAAGGCTCCAGCCTCGAGAGTCATTCCTCCACCCTTTTCACGGATCACAGCAGCAGTTAAACCTGCAGCAGTTGTTCCTCTACCAGAAGTATATAGTCCTCGGGGAGCAACTCTGGCTACATACTGAAGAAGTTGTGATTTTGCTGTTCCAGGATCACCTATTAGCAGGGCGTTTATTTCGCCTCTTATCGATATATCTGGAAGCGATTTGGGAACGCCGCCAAAAAGAAGATACATTATCGCTTCTTTAATGTGGTCATATCCATAGATTGAGGGGGCAATAGAGTTCATTATTTTTCGATGTATCCAAGGATCTTTAGCTAACTCAAGTATCTTTTCTTCCTCTTCTGGAGATGGGATAGCGATTTCTGGTTCTTTTCCTAAAACTTCTATTGAGTTAGCATCTAAATGTAAAATGAAAGAGCGAAGTTTCCCGACTCTGGGCAGCGTGGGTGATACTGCACGGACGATTCCGACGATAGAAACATGGTCTCCAGGCCGTGCAATGTCTACTATTTCACTTCCTACAAGTTTTACGTGTAAGGTTCGGGGAAGCTGTCCTGGAGGAAGATCCTCAGGACGTTCTTGCATTCGAATATCTTGAGAATCTATGAATGAAGAGTCTTCCTGAATGAAATCAAAGGGACCTTTTGCTCTGCAGGTTGGATTGCTGCATGCAAAAGGAGCCCTCAAGAATTGTCCTGTTTGATTTACATGTGTTATTTCTCCACATCTTTTGCATTTGAATGCTGCTTGCATTACCATAGGTCGTACAGGTGTTGAGCGGACAACAATGCCTTCAACCATGACGAGTTTGCCAATGTGGTTTGACCCTAGTTTGCGTAAGCGAGTGGCTTGCCACAATTTTACTATTCTTACAGTAACTGATTCTGCCTTTCTTGCTATTTTCTCTGCATATTCAGGGTCTTCTATTCGAAGCTGATCATAAGCCGCATTATTTGCATGTTTCAGATATTCATCTGGCTTTTCCAGAATATTTTCAGCAAGTTTTTGATCGAAAGCTAATAATTCTTCGAAGTCGACTATTAGCGATTTCTTGTTGGTGATTGCCAGTTGAGCTATTTTCTGTCTGTATTTTTCAATTTTGAAAAATTCTTGGAATCGTTCCTGAGGGTCCACGTCTTCCAATTCTTGTGTCATTTGTCTTTCCCTTCTCTGAATTCCAGTAATTTCGTTTTCCATTCTTGAATAAGCTTGTATAATTGATCGTATAACAAACGTTCTTCTTCGGTAAGATTTCTCAGAAATTGCTCAGTCTGAGCAGGAGCAGAAGCAAGTGAAACAATTTTTTTTAATCTTAAATTTACTATATCTCTTACTGAATGAAGAATTTTTTCGTGTTCCCTTATTTTTTCAGGGTTTTTGGCGGTTTCATTTCTAAGTTCTGTCAAATATCTTCTAACTTTTGGGTAAAAATTTTCAGGAAGTTTTGATATTTGACTTGTGGCTTGTATACGTTCCGTCCAGTGAATCTTATAGATTTTATTTGCATCTAAGCTTTCTTCTCCACGGAAACGAACAATTCCTGCCTTTTTAAGTTCTTCAGCTATCCAGAATTGTATCTCATACTCGTTCCCTTCCTCAAAAGGACCGACATTTAACCCAGCAAGTTTAATTTCTGAGCAGTTTCTGTTGGCAATCACTTTTACAAGTGAATGCTCAAAATTGAAATCGACATTGCTAAGTTTCTCTGTTAGATTTTTTGACATCCAAGATCTTTCTCCTACTGCAAGATAACTATATAGAACAGATATAAAGTCCCCAGTTTAAAAACTTAGATTAAAAAATTTAAGCAATTAAATACTGTAAGAGTGATCATTGTTTATTTAAAAGAGGAAAAGGACTATTTGTTATGGCCACAGCCCAAGGGTTTTTATCGCTTCTGCAACCCTTCCTACACCAACCATTAGTGCTGCCAATCGCATATTGTCCTCTTCTTTTGTTGCCAATTCGTAAACGTCGTTAAAGGCTTTCACCAGCTTATTTTCAAGTTTTTCGTTCACTTCTTCCAGTGTCCAGTGTTCACGTGTTAAGTTTTGAACCCATTCAAAATAACTAGCCGTGACTCCGCCAGAATTTGCTAATATATCGGGGACGAGGAAAATTCCTTTTTCATAGAGTGCGCGATCAGCTTTGGGAGTTGTGGGACCGTTGGCTCCTTCCACAACTATCTTAGCTTTTACATGGTCTACATTAGACTCGTTAATTTGGTTTTCCAAAGCTGCTGGAATAAGAATGTCGCATTCAGTTTCCAGAAGTTCTTCATTTGTTATATCCTGGCATTTTTCAAAGTTTATTACAGAACCTGTTTTAGCTTTATGTTCGTAAACCTTATAGGGATTTAACCCTTCATGACAATAAATTCCGCCTCCTGAGTCACTTACTGCCACTATTTTACAACCTAGGTCATAAGCTATTTTTGCTGCATTCCAACCTACGTTACCATAGCCTTGAACAACAACAGTAGCTCCTTTAAGCCTTAATCCTAGTTTTTTTGCTGCCTCTATTGCGCAAATTACGACTCCCCTTGACGTGGCTTCAGCTCTACCTTCTGAACCTCCTATGCTTAATGGTTTTCCAGTTACACATTCCGGAACGCTATAACCTTTGAATTGGCTGTAAGTGTCCATTATCCATGCCATAGTCTGTGCATCTGTGTAAACATCAGGCGCTGGCACATCTCGATATGGTCCAATTATGTCAAGAAGTAGAGTGGTATATCTTCGGGTAAGTCTTTCTAATTCGCCCTTAGACATTTCTTTAGGGTTACAGCATACGCCACCTTTTGCACCACCATAAGGTATGTCTACAACAGCACATTTCCATGTCATCCACATAGCCAACGCTGTAACTTCTTGTAAAGTTACATATGGATGGAAACGTATACCACCTTTGAAGGGGCCTCTAGCATCATTATGTTGTACACGGCAACCAGAGAAGACACCTATTTCGCTATCATCCATTTTAATTGTTATGGAGACGATAAGCGATCTTTTAGGGCGTTTTAACACCTCATGAATGCCAGGTTCAAGGTTCAGCTTTTCAGCAGCTATTCTTAATTGCTCAAGCGCTATTTCTATTGCTGCCTGTCCTTCTGTCATAAAACATTCTCCTTCTTAATCATTTTATTAGTATTAATATTAGTTATACATACTTCTTAAAATTTTAAGAAGAACTCTTAAAAGAAAAGGGAAAGTGGTTTTTAGTCAAGGATCCTTTCAATAGCATCTTTTTCAATTTCATGTGGCATTGGTATTCTTGTAACCTTAGCGGCAAGTTCAGACAAACTCATTAAATCATTTCTGTTTATGATTTCTAGCTTCCATTTTCGGTTGCCAGCTAAAAGTTGTTGGAGTCCCACACCAATGCGGTCGATTAGATAGGTATAAAGGGCTACAGCCTCCCAAGGTATCTCTCTGAAGCGTTCACCATATTTCTCTTTAAGTTCAGGCGTTGCTATGAAGAATTTTTCTGGTGTTGATCCATATCTTTCCGCAAAGGTTTTGGGCAGTTTTCCCTTCTCTGCTAGCTCTTTGAAATAGTTGGCCTTCATCACAGCAGTTAATGGTGAACGACCCATCAGAACCGCTTTTACNAAGGGGCCATCTCCGAAATTGCTCATCGCTATCGCNTTGAAAATCTGGGTTTCGGTGATAAAGCCTCCAGCCATAATTATGTCGGGAACGTAACGTCCTTTTTTCTTTAATATTTGTGCACATTCGAGAACTATAGCTTCCAGATAGACTGTTGGGATGCTCATCTCATCCATCATGGGAACGGGACTCATACCTGTTCCTCCGCCAGCACCGTCAAAGTATACCGCATCAATTTTTGCCTCGGAAGCTATTTTCATAGTATAAGCGACTGCCGAGGGACGATAAGCTCCAGTTTTCAGTGTTACATGTTTTGCTCCTTGTTGACGAAGCCATTCGATGTCTTCTATCATGTCCTTTTCTCGCGGGATGCCTACTCTACTGTGTCTTTCGAAGGATTTGAATACACCTTCTTTGAAAGCTTGCTGCACTGTGGGGTCTTCTGGATCAGGAATTACTATATAGCCTCTTTTCTTTAACATTATTGCTCTGTCTAGATCTCTTATACGTACTTCTCCCCCTATTGCTTTAGCACCTTGCCCCCATTTTCTTTCAATTATATTTACTTCGAGTTTGGAAATAGCATATACATCGACACCTAGTCGTTGGTCTTCAACATTTGTTTGAACAGCTATATCTCCGTATTTTCCATCCCAAAATTTCCGGAAAAGATCAACTCTTCTTTTCAACTCTTTGGAGTATGTAACTTTGCCATTTGTAAATTGGGCTTCAGGATCCATTCCGCAAACGTTTTCGCCAACTATTATAATGGCCCCTGAGAGAGCTGTTCCTATGGACAGACCCTCCCAGTTTATCCTTGCAACCATTGTTGAACCAAATGCGCCGCATAGAACTGGGATTTTTAATGGTATGCCTGCAACCTTCGTTTCTGTGTTTGCATTCGGAAAAAGCGCTACATCAGGATTTTCTTCTATCCCCCGTGCTTCAAATAATCCTGCTTGTATATTGAAGTGGGACCAGTCGAGACCGAAGTCTTTTAGGGCTCCAGATGTGCTGTATCCGAATTGGATTGGTTCTGGATAAAGGGCTTCTCTTCCTCTGAAGGCTGAAAGGCTTATCTCGCATAGAAAAGGACAGTCTCGGATGCAAATTGGGCACATTCCACTTGTCGGGCTTGTGTCTTTAACACGTGTCTTTGTTCCTGTAGTTGATTTAGCATTTAAATATGAGCTATTTCTATGTACACGTTCAGTCATTTTTATTTTCACCTTTACATTTGCAAACTTTTTGGGCATGATGGGTATTTTGCGTTAACATTTAAACATTACCTTAAAAAGAATAGCAAAATGAACATCAAATTTGTTTACTTTTAGTTGAACAGGAAGAGGAGATAATTGATAAGTCTTTATTAGCTATTCTGTCTTCTATGCTATAGAGGAGGCTATGATAATTGAGTTTTGAGATGTGGGCTGAGAAGTACCGACCAAAAAGTCTTGACGAGATGATTAACCAGAAAGAGATAGTTGAACGTTTGAAAAATTTTGTTGAATCAAAAAATGTTCCCCACTGCATTTTTGCTGGTCCTCCAGGAACTGGGAAAACAACTGCAGCTCTTTGTTTGGCTAGAGATCTTTATGGGGATGGTTATCGAGAGTTTATTATGGAGTTAAATGCAAGTGATGAGAGAGGCATAAATGTAGTCAGGGACACTGTTAAGACCTTTGCTAGGGTTCGATCCGTTGGTGATATACCATTTAGAATAATGATTTTAGATGAAGCGGATAATATGACCGCTGATGCCCAACAAGCCCTAAGGCGAACGATGGAACGTTACACGGAAACCTGCCGTTTCATTCTCTGTGCTAATTATAGTGGAAAAATAATAGAACCTATTCAGTCTAGATGTGCACCTTTCCGTTTTACATTTCTCCCAAGAGAAGAACACGATAAATATCTGCAGTTTATCGCAGAACAGGAAAATGTAATACTTTTGAGGGAAGGCTTAGATGCAATCTTCGAAGTTTGTGGTGGAGATCTTAGAAAAGCAATAAACACACTGCAAGCTGCTGCATCTCTAAACAAACCAGTAGATGCCAAAGTTGTTTACTCCATTTCTGGACGAGCGCATCCCGCTGACGTACAAAAAATGATAGAGGTTGCTATGAAGGGAGACTTTTTAGAAGCAAGAAAGCAATTACGTAATATGATTCAAAAATATGGCGTGGCTGGAAGTGATATAATAAGACAAATTCACACAGAAATATTTAGAGCAGAAATCCCAGAACAATGGAAAATAAAATTGGCTGATGTTATAGGCGAAATAGATTACAGGCTTGTGGAAGGAGCTGATGAAGAAGTTCAGTTAAGCGCTTTATTGGCTAGACTTGTTGAAACAGGGTATGAGATGAAAAGGACAAGCTAGGTGCCCAAATTTGCATGCTGCTTGGACTATTAAGCATAAGCCAAAATCTATGACCGAGGTCGTGGGAAACAAAGGAGCAATCCAAAAGCTTGTTAATTGGTTGAAATCTTGGCAAAAAGGAATCCCTCCAAAAAGGGCGGCGTTTATCTTTGGACCTCCCGGTATTGGAAAAACGCTTTCTGTGGAGACGCTTGCCCNTGATTTTAAAATGGAGCTTGTTGAAAAAAATGCCAGCGACTATCGCACAGAAGACGCTGTAAACAGGTTTGCTGGTTTAGCTTCTCAATATGGATCATTATTTGGCGTAAAACGAATAGTTTTACTCGATGAGTTAGATGGATTAACAGGAACCACAGATAGGGGCGGAGTAAAAGCTATCATAAATATCGTGAAGAATGCACAATGCCCTATTGTTTTAATTGCAAACAACGCTTATGATACACGTTTCTCTGCACTTCGCAATTACTGCTTACTTATAGAGTATAAGAAACCTTCACCAAGTGATGTTATGGAGCATTTAAAGCGTATTTGTATGCGTGAAGGTATCCAGGCTGAAGAAAAGGCTTTGAAATTTATTGCTCAACGTTCTGAGGGAGACGTGCGATCTGCTGTTAATGATCTACAAGCATTAGCGCAAGGCAAGAAGAAGCTTACATATGAAGATGTTTCTTGGATCGGTTATCGCGATAGGCAAGAGAATATTTTCAATGTTCTCCGGATGATAATTTATGGAAGAACTTGTTTAGGTGCCAAGCGGGCTGTTGACATGGCGAATGTGGATATCGACATGCTCTTTGAGTGGATATACGAAAATGTTCCTGCACATCTTAATGATCCTCATGATTTAGCAAGAGCCATGGATGCACTTTCAATGGCTGACGTTTACCGTGGGAGAATCCGGGCAACTCAGGATTGGAGTTTTATGCGCTATATTATCGACTTTATGACAGCGGGAGTAGCTATGGCTAGGCAAAAAAGTAAGATAAGCGGGTGGATTCCTTTTAAATTTCCTCAACGTATAAAAATGCTTTCGAGATCTAAGGCTGAAAGGGGAATACAGCTTCGCATAGGATTCAGAATTAGACGAAGATGTCATTTTTCAGCTAGTCGAGCCGCTAAAGAAGTTCTTCCATATTTGAAGATTATTTTTAGAAATAATGTTAGAATGTCGGCTGGAATTGCAAGATGGCTTGATTTGGATGAAGAAATGATTGCGTATTTGGCTGAAAATAAGAAAAATGCTGAAGCTATTATGAAATTATTAAAATAAGAAAGATTTGAGAAACTTGGATTGCTTTAATGTATCTTGCTCCCTTCTGCAATGTCTTTTTCTGGTTGTAAACATACCACATTTCCTTCATTGTCTTCAGCCGCTAAAATCATGCATTGTGATTCAACACCCATAAATTTTCTTCTTTGAAGATTAAGAATAAACGCGTATTTTCTTCCCACCAATTCTTCTGGTTTATACCATTGCAAAAGACCCGCTACAGCCTGCCTCTTTTCTGTTCCAAAATCCACAACCATTCTTATCAGATTTCGAGATCCTGGAATTTGATTTGCCTCTAAGATTTTTCCTATACGTAGATCGAGTTTTTGAAACTCTTTGAATGAAATTTCCATTTTTATGCAGCACCTTTTGTTTTAGTTTCAACAGGTAGAACTATTAAGTTTTATGCGATTGCCTTCGTTTTTTAATTTTTTCAATAGTTTTCCTTACGCCTTCCAAACCTTCGAGAGCCTTCGAATGAACTATCTCGAAAGCCTCCTTCGATGTTAATAAGGATAATTCTTCACCCACGGCCTTTCTGGTGAGATAGGATGCTGCTTTTAGAACTTCTCCGTTCAATCGTGAATCTACTAAATCTGCCAGATGACATATTAAAGCCTCCACAGAGTGTGGCCTAATGGGTCCGTAGTCACCGTGATGAGCAGCTACCACATGAATAACTTCTAGAGGGAAACCTCTTCGAACAAGCTCTGAAATAACAATTGATAGGTGATCCATATAATCTGCGAGATTGGAAGAGCTGTAGCTTCCGTTTTCGTTTATTGTATAGGTGGATGGTTTGAAAATATCATGCAATAAGACACCAGCCATTACAACATCGCGGTTTACTTTTCCATGATAGACCTNTTCTACGGAATCACACATGGTTAAGGCTATTTTAGCTGTAGAAACTATATGTTCGATGTANCCTCCTGGATAACAGTGATGATGAGAAAGTCCNGCTGGTGAGACATTAAGCGGCAGACCAGTATGTTGTTTCCCATTTATCTCAAAAGTGGGGTTTTTTAATAGTTCAACTATTTTTTCTCTCAATTTTCTATCGTTAATCTTTTTTGTTAGTTTTTTGATTTTTGGATTAAGCAAGTTTGTTTTCACTAAATCATAGTTTAGTGTAGAAGCTAATTATTGATTTTTTGTTTTACCTTATTTGCTATTTCATGAGCTTTCAAGATCGGTTCAGGAATTCGACTTGAACGTGTGGTGTGCTTAACGATTTTTATGGCAGTATCTAAGGAAATCATATGGCCTACGCTAACATAAACAGGTTTTTGCCCTTGCTTTGTGGTAACTTGCGCTCCAACGATTTCACCTTTGTATTTTAAGAAAACAAAATTTTTCATATCCTTGACTTTATCAACTTCGCCAATCAATCGCTTTTTTGCTACGCCTATCGTGGGTTTTCGAATAACAAGTCCCAGATGGCTAGCAAATCCACATTTATAGGGATGAGCATAACCGTGGCCGTCGACAAGGAAAATGTCTGGCTTTTTATTAAGTTTCATAATACATGAAAAACTTGGAGCTATTTCTCTAAAAGAGAGTAATGTAGGAATGTAGGGAAATCGAGTTTTACAAATAGTTGTTTGGGATTCTACAAGTTCTAAGGAGTCATAGTCTAAAAGGGCAACTGCACCTATGGATAATTTTTTAGTGTAAGCAATATCGATNCCTGCTATAAAACGCGGCTTTCTAGGNAAAAGATCCTCAAAAATTATGCGTTTAGACATGAGAAGCTGAGTTTGATGTGCTTTGTCTGAAGAAAAAGCGGATANTANGCTTTTATCCATAAAATGTCACTATGNAAAAACTGAAAAATTCACTTTTTTCCATACTTTATTTCAAATTGTTTCAAATAACTTTCTAACGCCGCTCTACGTACCTCTTGAGTAACATCGCCTCTCGTTTGTTCGATGATTTTTCTTGCTACATCACATTTTCTTCTTAAACCAGGAACGAGCATATAGGCTTCATCCATATCCATAAGTCTAGAATAAATTTCATCCATGATTTCCAAACATCTTTCACTTTTTTTAACGTTGCCTTCGCGAAGAGCGTCTAAAGCCATTCGTCTATATTCGCCTACAACGTCAGCTAGTCCAAGCACATAATCTACTGGGGGTACGTTAATTTCTGTTGGTGTCACAAACACTGTCCTTTCAATCAAATTGATTAGTATNTTTGCTTCAGAATATTCTTGAAGNGCAGCATTGAATAAGCCACTATAGATAATTTCTGGATACTTATGTGAAGTGTTATTAAGTTCTGCAATAATTTTTTTAGCTTCTTCAATACGTTTTGCCGCCTTGTCAAACTTTTTTTGGTGAATAAGAAGTATCGCTTGTTTTGAAAGGCTTGTCGCCTTTCTCATGTCTTTTTGAGCTTTTTCCCGTATTTCTTCTTTTTCTTTAAGTTCTTTTTTGATTTCCTTTAAAATTATTCTCAATGGTTTCATGAGTTTAGGCACCTAATTAGTTTAGGGGAAATAAAAGGATAAGTGTTTTTGAGCCTTCAATACTCGAATATAAAAAATAGGAAAGATAGAATAGTTTCTATTGATCGGGCGAATCTTATTCAGACTCTTGGGATTCTTCCCATTTTTCTATTAGTAGTTTTTTGTCTCCAAGCTTGAAGGTAACTTTTACGAATATAGAGTCTGACCCTTGAAAAGGGAACATACTGTCTTCGGCAAGGTCTTTCGGCAGATAGATCAGATATTTTCCGTCTTTCCGTCTGAACAAACGCCCTCTTCCTTCGCTTACCATGTATCTTATTCTCCAATTTAATTAATAGTTCAAGAGAAAAGTGAATAATGGATTAGCTATATAAAGCTTATTCCAATTTGATTCATAAAACCACAATCAGTTACATTATTTTAAGAAAGATTTTGAATTAATTGCAATGAACTTTAGTTGTTTTCAAACTTTATTGCTTTTTCAAGTCTGCTTATTAAAACTACTCTGCTTTCTTGAGACTTATCAATAACATTGTAGCCGGTCGCTTTCGACAGTTTCACAGCAAATTCAAGTATTTCCTTATATGATGGCATTTTTTCATAGTTCAAACGAAGTCTGGAAAATCCAACATGCATGTAAGCCTTAGGTTCAACATAAGTGGGATTAGATTCTTCGATAAGTTTGGCGTATTCTTCTACATCTTTCATGTTTAAACCTCTTACAAGGGTTATTCGGATAACGGTGGGGCAGTTAAAACTGGAGAGAAGACTTAATGTTTTGCGAAGCCTCTTCCAAGCTTCAGGAATTTGGGGCCGGCAAACATGTCTAAACGTGTTTTCATTGGGTGCACAAACGGAGATGTAAAGCTGGGTAGGTTCTTCGCTGAGCTTTGCTAAGGCTTCTGGCATGGTGCCGTTAGAAACAAGAAAGGTGGTGAATCCTCTTTTGTGAAAAGCGTGGATCAACTCTCCTATATTTTCATAGAGTGTAGGTTCTCCAGTTAAGCTTATTGCTGCATGCTTTGGCTTTAAGGCTTCTTTAAATTTTTGTGGGTCAGTATTGGGATTTCCTTTATATCCACTTAGGATCGCAAGCTGTGCCTTGATGCTTCCTTCCACGATTTTTTCTGGTGGATCCCATTCAGGAAGTTTCATTTCATTCCATTCTATCTTTAGATCCCCACTTTGGGCTCTCCAACAAAACAAACACTGTTGTGTGCAGTAGAAAGATGTCGGGGTCATTTGTATACATCGATGTGTCTTAATTCCGTAAAATTTTTGTTTATAGCACGGCCTATTATGGATCAAGGCTTGGTAGAGCCATCTACATCTTTTTACACTTGAATGTTTGCCAACAAAGTGGTATTTTTGCCTTTTCATCGTTTCTATAAGCTGTTGAGGAACACAATCTTCCAAGACTTTTTCACTTTTCATCTTTTCCTATCTCAACTAACGTTAATAAATCAATTCACTTGTCGAAACAATATTCTATACCTTGAAATTCACTACAAAGTTTCGCTGTTTCTGCTCTAATCTTCTCAGAATCCTCTTTATCAACAATCGCCCTTTTTATCAGCTCGGCTATTCTCAACATCTCTTTTTCCTTCATTCCCCGCCTTGTAACTTCGCAAGTGCCAATTCGAATAACACAATCCACAATAATGTTTGCCTCTTGAAGTTTCCCAGCTATTTTTCTTCCTTTTTCATAATCTCCATAGTTCAAAATAATTTGATGCGAACAAGTAAAACCCAAGTGTGAACAAGCTACAGGAAAACCGTGCTCATACAAAGCCTTTCCCAACGTTTGAGCATTGCGGATCACTTGTTTTGCATAGTCTCTGCCAAATTTTCTCATTTCAGCTAACGCCAAAGTTAAAGCTGCTATCCTGTTCCAATGAGCATTATCAACAAAGGCGGGATAAACTTTCGACTTAAGGAGTTCGCCAAGCTCTTTATCAGCCAAAATTATGCCACCTTGAGGCCCGAAAAAACTTTTATGTGTAGATCCAAAAAGGGCATACGCGCCTTCCCTCAAAGGATCTTGAAATTGGTTTCCAGCGATCAATCCAAGAACATGTGAACCATCAAATCCTATAATAGCACCATATTCGCTGGCAATTTTTTTAAACTCTTTAACTGGATGAGGAAAGGTAATCAAGCTTGCACCAAAAACTATAACTTTGGGTTTTGTACGTTTGATAGTTTCTTCTGCTTTTTCAATTATTATGTTCATGTCTGTCTTGGAAAAAGGAAAAGCCACAGGTTTAAGTCCCAATAATCCTGCTAAACCTTCTTTCCATATTCCAGGATATCCTCCGTCCTCTGGCGAAATGCACATAATTGTGTCTTTTGGTTTTGTCAAATTTGCTAGAAAAATCAGATCTGCAATATGCCCTGAGAGTGGACGTAAATCTGCAGTATCGGCTTTAAATACTTCTTTCGCAATTTTTTCGCCATATTCTTCAATTTCATCAATGAATTTAGTGCCCATATAGAAACAATCACGAGCAGTATAGCGATGCCCAAGCTCCGAAGATAGAAGTCGCCTAACAGACGGGCTCATAACATTTTCTGACGGAATGAGATTCAGACATTGTTTACTACGCCACTCTTCGTGTTTATCTACTAAGCTTAAAATTTCATTTATCAATTTTCTTCCTCAGATCATAGAAGATACTGCGATGTAAAGATCTTTTATCTTTTATGTTGAAAAGGTAAAGTTTAAAATGTTCATAGTAGTAGAAGTGTTTACAACCTAGCGAGAAGAACTTGAAGGGAAACAATTTGGGGAAAAATACTCTTAATAACTATAAAACTATAGTATGCCTGCTTATCATATTAGCCGCGTTAACAACAGTTTTGTTTGTACCCCATGTAAAAGCAGAAACAAAAATAATCTCTTTAAGCCCATCTTCAGGAACTGTAGGAGCTGTCGTCTCCTTACGTGGTAACATAAGCACTCTTAATGGGCGATACTTAATAAAATTTGATGAAGAGGAAATATATAGCGAAAACGCCACGGAATATACGGTAAATGCAACTTTCAGAATCCCAAACACCTTTAAGGGAAGCCATAATATAACACTAATTGACTATACGACCAAAGAAAATGCAACCACAATTTTTACGGTTGAGACAACATATTTGTTAAATGTCCTTCCAGAAATCATACCTCCTGCCCAACGACAAGAAGGAGACTCGGTTCAAATTCTTTTAAACATAAGTGGTGGAGAAAAAAGTAAGCTTTTCAGAGCAAGAATAGCGGTTCAATCTCCTTCTAACGACACCTTTACACAATTAGTTAATGTAACCACGTCCAGATATGGAAATGCTACAGAAATCGTGTCTTTTCCAGAAGATTTTGAAAACGCAACTACAGAATATGTTGGGGAATACAGAATCTTCTTTAACACAACCCTTGCCCAAGAAACGTTCTTCATAGGACTTACGAACTCTACAGAATACCACAGATACCAGATAGTAGATATAAAAGCAAGTGGCTACTTGCCAAGCGAAAACGTTACACTGACAATTACAGGCCAAGATCTTCATCATTCTACAAATTTAACTGCTGATTCAGAAGGCCTCATACACTATACAAATTTTTCCATGCCTTTCAACGCTTCAATAGGCACTTATAAAATCAACATAACCTCTATCTCAGGAAACACAACAAAAACTCCCCCTGACGCCCAAACCTTTACAGTGCCTGGCTTCAAGATAAATGTAACCACAAGAAATCTCGCTGGCGAACCGGTTCCCAATGTAACTGTCAACGCTTTTGAAAATACCACACTTGCAGCAAACAAAACAAGTAATCATCAAGGAATAGTGGTTCTAAAATTGGAAATTGGAAATTACACTTTAGAAGCATATTATAANACTTGGAAGGTAGGTTTGATTGCAATTGAGGTTACAAACGATACTTCATTAAGCTTCCCATGTAATTTAACAAACCTCAAAATACGGGTGACAGGAACTGCTAAAGGAAAGAAGGTTCCCATTCCAAATGTGAAACTGTTTCTTAGACCAGATAATCTAATTAAAAAAACGAACGCCACTGGAACTGTTATTTTCCATTCTTTACGTCCAAATGTTTCTTATACTATCAATGCCTCAAGATATGAGATTCATTTTAACACTACAACCATTTCAACTTTGTTTATAGATGGAGGTTCTGTCGCTTGGTATAATGTAACAATTGGTTACCCATCGTTTACGCTACGGATGGATGTTGTAAATCCTAATGCTGAGACCAGTCAACCTATAGTTAACGCTACAGTAAAAATTCGAGAAATAAGCGGGCTTTACTATGAAGGGAAAACAAGCGAAAGCGGAGAAGTAATTTTTGATTTGTTACTTGGCAAATATAAAGTTGAAGTCTACGAAGAAAATGGCATAATGTTAAATGAAACAACCTTTGAATTTTTTGAAGATAAGAATTTAACTATATATTGCAATCTTTACGGCTTAGTGATAAATGTTAAAGTTGTAGACTATTTAGGACAGCCAATCCAAAACGTAGAGGTAAAACTGCAAAGGGCCAATCTCATATTTTTACCTCAAACCTATTCAGGTGGCACAGCCATATTCTCTAATATTGTAGGCGGAGACTTGCAAGCTTATATTTACATAGTAGACCAAAAAGAACCTTGCGTCGTAAAACCTTTTTCCGCGGAAAAATCAACAACCGTCGTGATTAACATAGAAAAATACATAGTGTTAGCAGGATTCTTGATTGAAACAAGCCAATTTGTGACGATTTTGATAATCGCAATGACACTAATACTACTTGTCTTAGTGGAAATTTATAGACGAAGATACCTTAAAGGTGAAGAAAGCGAAAGTTAAAGTGAGAATAAGAAGTTGGAAAGAAAAAACTTTATATTCAGCTCGTAAAGTTTAGTGTAATTAAGAAAAGTATCAATGAAAATGAAGTTTTGTAGCCATAGGTTGAAGGTTGTGTGCGTGCATTGGCACAAATGAAAACTTGTTCTCAAACCTGCAAATATTTCAAGTGCGCCAAGAATGCTGCTGTTTACCGTAAAGACGGAGTATGGTGCCGTTGGACAGAAGAGCCTTGCAACGTTGCGAATTGTTCTTATGCTCTTTGCATTAAAAGGAGGTTGCTTCCGAGAGGCATCTGTGGTGAGACCGTGAAAAGAAAAACTGTTGAAAAGCAACCTGAAGAAGTTGTGGGACCAGCAATAAAGCTTCGAGGAAGAGCTCTTCGTAAAATAGGCGAAAAAGAGATTTTCTAGAATTACTAGTTTGAATGAAAACTCAAAAGTATGGGAGTGGCAAAGCGGTGGGCAGAATCTGAGTAGTGTATTTCTTATTCCGCTGGAACACGTTTAACAATTGGCGGTTTTATTTTCTTTAGAATTCTATATCCACAAACAATACATTTGATATCTCCGCCGCGGAGTTCTAATTCTTCAGATGGAACTTTTGCGGCACATCTAACACATTCGTAAACTACACCAGAGGTTGTTTTCTCACTCATAATTGTCACTTCCTACAAAGGAAGGCTACAATCAACTTTTAAATCTTTCCAAGTTTTGTGATAAAATGGGAAGGATCGGTCGTTGAAAGGGCGTTTAAGGCAAGTGCTTGCTGAGTTTATTCCCGAAAGTGTGGTAAATGATGTTTATAATTCATATGATATTGTCGGTGACATTGCAATTATACGCTTAAAAGAAAAATCGTTTCAATTCAAGGAAATAATCGCAGAAATCATTTTAAAAATACATAAAAATGTTAAAACGGTGCTGGCTCAAACCAGTCCTGTCAAAGGAGATTTTCGAACCAGAAAATTGGAGTATGTTGCCGGGGAAAACAAAACGGTTACCATTCATAGGGAGTATGGATGTTTGTTCTCTGTAGATGTGAAAAAATGTTACTTTTCACCTCGGCTTCACTATGAAAGAATGAGAATTACAAAGTATGTTAGCGAGGGTGAAGTTATTGTAAATATGTTTGCGGGTGTAGGTTGTTTTTCAATAGTTATCGCCAAGAATTCGAATGCAGAAAAAATCTATTCAATTGACATAAACCCCATCGCAATTAAATTCATGAAGGAAAATGTTAGGCTGAACAGAGTTTATGGAAGGGTAATACCGATATTAGATGATTCAAAAGAGATAATCCTACAAAAACTTTTGGGAAGGGCTGAAAGGATTCTTATGCCTTTACCTGAAAAAGCCTATAAGTATCTCCCTTATGCACTATCTGCTCTTCACAGTAAAGAGGGGTGGATACATTATTATGATTTTGAACATACAAGAAGATGTGAAGATCCTGTTGAGAAGGTTAAGCGTAAAGTAATCGAAAAACTTGAAAGTTTAAATGTGGACTATGATGTTTCTTTTGGACGTGTTGTTAGGACAACTGGTCCAAACTGGTATCAAGTGGTTTTGGATATTAGAATCGGTTGAGTAATTTATGAAAATGTTTTATATTTCTAGGAAAAATGGTAATGGGGTGAGAATATCAAAAAGAAATTAATGGAAATCCTTGCTTGTCCAATTGATAAGCATCATCCACTGGAATTATATGTTTTTGATGAGAATGACGAGATAGTAGAAGGGCTGATTGTTTGTCCGAAGTGTTTGCGATGGTATCCGATACGAGAGGAGATTCCGGAAATGTTGCCAGATGAATTGCGTAAAGAAAATGAAGATTTGCCTTTTTTAAAGAAATGGAAAGAGAAAATCCCTGAAAAGATTCTTTCAGAAGGAAAACCATTTAACTTAAAACGATCTAGGTAAGAATCCGTGCGTAATCCCTAATTTAATTTGATGACCTTACCAGTTTTTGAAGATTTTAGAGCAGTCTCTGCAATTTTAAGCGCTTTTAGGCCGTCCATTCCTGTTATTAAAGGCTTTTCTTTTCCTAAAACACTTCTCGCAAAATGCTGAAGTTCAAGCTTTAAGGGCTCCTTCATCGGATATCTAGGCTGCACTGTTTCTTTCTCATCTTCAATGGTCAATTCTTGGGTAATAAAATCAAGTTTCATTATCGCCTTACTTCCAGTAACAGTTAATGTTCGAGTTTTGTAGGGTGTCAACCAATTAGATTCAATAAAGGCACTTTTGCCTCCAGGAAAAGTCAACATTATCTGAGCATAGTCCTCAAATTTTCTATGTTTCATACTACCGGTTTTCGCATAAACGGACACAGGGTCTTCGTTGAATAGATATCTAATGATGTCTAAGTCATGGATGGCCAAGTCCTTAACCACCCCTACATCACCTATCCTTTCTGGCCACTGAGAAACTCGCTTCGCCGTAGCACACACAATATTACCTATTGTCTTGCTTTTCACAGCTTTTTTGATGTGTTGTATTCCAGGAATGAAACGCATCAGAAAACCGACAGTGATATGCAAACCTTTTTTCTTCGCAGTTGTTAATAGTTTTTCTGCTTGTTTTACATTTGTTGCCATAGGCTTTTCAACTAAAACATGTTTTCCAGCATTCAATGCCTTTAATGCTTCTTTTGCAAGGCTTGTCGACCAGGTGCAGATGCTTACGGCTTCAATGTCCTTTCTTTCCAACATTTTTCCTGTGTTTCTATAGGGTTTGACACCGTATTGTTTTGCTACATTTTTGGCTCTTTCAGTGTTTATATCGCAAATGGCTAAAAGCTCTGTTTCTTCAAGTTCTTTAAAGATTCTTGCATGATTCCTCCCCCAAAAACCTATGCCTATTACGGCTACTCCTAACTTTTTCATTTTGTCCAAACTCCTCTTCCTAACCCACGATATATAAAACCTGCTTTTTCAACTTTATCCGGATCAAGGCTTTCTTCTAAGTCTACGATTGCCGCCGGCATCTTTACTGTTATCTTCAGTTTGTTTAGATTTAGACGTTTTAGTTGATTGTGACCTATTCCAATGATTATGCAGTCTGCGCCTTCCACAGCTTCTGTTAGGGTTCTAGTTATTATGTATGGAAGTTCGGGTAGTTTGCAACCTTTGATGTATGGATCATATATGGTGATTTTAGCCCCTTTTGCTTCTAGCATTTTAGCGAGTTTTATCATTGTTTTTTGAGGTAGGCTCCGTGTGTTTCTTGCTTGCGTAATTCCGAGGAAGGAGAGTTTCGCTCTTCGTAAGGGTTTTCCGCATGTTTTTAATGCTTCTCTAACCAGATTTGCTGCATGCTTTTCTATTTTTTCGTTTATTTTCCTAGAAAGTTTTGGTAATTGTATTTTCAAATTCAAATTCTCGGCATCTTCGATCAAGAGATATGTCTTCATGCATGTTTTAGAGATGGATATCATTGGCTTTGTAAGATTATCAACAATCTTATGAACGGCAAAATAGTCTACCCCTACTTTTTCACAGAAAAAAGCCAGCTCATTTGCTAGAGCGACATTTACATCATGGTGAACAATATCAAAGATTATGGCAGCCTCAGCTGTCTTTATGCTTTTCAGTTTTGCTAAAGAGATGCTTGCTATATTTTCTAGAACAATAGATGCAGAGTTTAGGCTTTTGTTATCTGTTGCTGCAACTATACGTTTAGAACTTGTTAAGGCTTCGACGGTTTCTCCGCCTAAAAGTTCTAGAGGGCTATAGGCTAAACCAAAGTCTATTCCAGCCTTAAATCCGGATGAATTTTCCAAAATTTGTTTAATTAGGCCTTCTGTTATTCCTATTCCAGTGGCATTCGCAACAATAATTAGGGAGTCACGTTTAAGATTAGGGCCGATTTTTCTACAGATTTTTTCCAAAGTAGAATAGTCGCTTTTTTTATTTCTATTTAGCTTAATTGGAAACGTTAGAATCAGAATGTTGCTTGAAGATACAGCATCTTCTATGTTGTCTGTAATTTCTAAAAGTCTTTTTTTGATCTTTTTCTTTATTTCTAATAGGATTTTGCGTTCTAGAAAAATATTTTTCTCTTTTGCGATTGTTTCAATTTTTATGGGATCGAGATCTGTACAATTTACTTTGAATCCTGCCTTTGCAAATAGGTATGCGTGAAGAATGCCTGTTAAACCGCAGCCTACTATTGTAACTGTATAGTTTTTCCTTTTTTCTTCGTTGTCAACGTCTTCTGGTTTTAAGTCTAGCATTGATGAAGGCATATTCTGTTTCTCCATAGAGAGTGATAGAGAAAGGCTTTAACTCTTTAAATTTGCAATTATCTTTTTAAGTTTTTTAGTGTACTTGTTTATAAGTTGGTGTGCTTTTTCTGGATTTTTCGCTTCTGCGTAGAGCCTGTAAATTGGTTCAGTGCCGCTCGGTCTTATTAGGATGGAGCTTTTGTCTTTTAGCCATATTTTAACTCCGTCAATAGTACTAATGTTCAGTCCTCGTGTTTGCTCAATTAGCCTTTCTAAGGTTTTGGTTTTTAGTTCTTCTGGACAGTTAACTTTGCTTTTCTTAATGGAATACTTTGGCAATTCGTCTAAAAGTTTTGAAAGTTTTTCCCCTGTTTTTGCCATAATATCTAAAATTAATGCTGTTGTCATCGCTCCGTCTCTAACCGATTGATGAGGAGCATAAAAGATTCCGCCATTTTCTTCTCCGCCAAGTTTTATCCTGAATTTTTTCATGGTTTGGGAAACTGTTACACTTCCCACTTTTGTCCAGACTAGTTCTCCGCCATACATATCGGCAATGTCTTTTACAAGAGTAGATGAACTCACAGGAGTGACTATCTTTTCGCCGGGGTTATCCTTTAGAAAGAATTTTTCCACTAAAGCAAAAGTTTTGTCTCCCCAGTATATTTCTCCATGTTCATCAACGAATATAGCTCTGTCAGCATCTCCATCGTATGCCACTCCTAAGTCTGCACCTATTGCTTTCACAATTGACGCTAATTGCTTGAGATTTTCTGGTCTAGGTTCTGGAGTTCTTCCCGGGAATGTTCCATCAATATTTCCGTTAATAGTTGTTACTTTGCAACCTAGGTCTCGAAGCAATTTGGGAACGGCTAAGTTACCCACACTGTTTGCTGCATCTACAACTATATGATAGCCTTTTTTTGTTATTTTAGAAGCGTTTACGTGGGTTTTTATTGCTTCTATATAGCTGTCAATTAGCCCGTGAAACATACATAGATTGCCTAGATTGCTCCATTCTGCAAAGCGGAATTTTTCCTCGAAAAATATTTTTTCAATTTTTATTTCCTGCTGACGGGAAAGTTCTATGCCATCTTTCCAAACGACTTTTATTCCATTGTATTGGGGCGGATTATGAGAGGCCGTTATTATTACGCCGCCATGTACTTTGTGAGTTTTTACTGCATATTGTAGTGCGGGTGTTGGTGCCATTCCGGAGAAAAGTATGTTGCAGCCGGTGGCGGTTAATCCTGATATAACTGCTTTTGCGAGCATAGGGCTGCTGGTTCTAGCATCAAATCCTACTATGAGNGTTCCTTTTTTGAAAAAAGTGCCTATGGCAATGCCTATTTTTGTGGCTAGCTCTGGAGTTAACTCTTTATTTACAACTCCTCGAATCCCGTTTGTTCCAAACAAGCGTCTGTGAGTTAGCATGGTTTCTCTCCTTTTCTAGATAATGTGTAGGGGTTCTAATACGTCTTGGATAATCTCTTTTGCGGGGCATATGGAAACGTTGTCGGTTATGGATATGTTATCTTTTATTCTAACGTGATCGCCGATTATGCAACCTTTACCAATTTTAACTCTTTTTCCTATAAACGTGTTTTCTCCAATTATCGCATTCTCTATGAACACGGAGTCAGAGATCGTTGCTCTTGGGAAAATAATTGAGTTTATTATTCGGGTGCTTTTTCCTATGATTGCCTTTCGCCCTATAACAGTGTAGGGTCCAATGGTTGAGTTTTCTCCTATTGTAACTTCTTTATCGCAAGCTATAGGTTCGACTATTTTGTATTCTTGAATAGTTTTTATTTTTGTCTTATTGGAAATAGAAGCGAGTAAAACTTTGTTTATTTTTAGGAAATCTTCTGGTTTTCCTATATCGCTCCATAGACCGTTAAAGACATGACCGTAGAGTTCACCTTTATTTGCAAGTTTTGGGAAAATTTCTCTCTCCATAGAAACGGCTTTTCCCTTTGGAAGATAATTAAAAATCTTAGGGTTGAAGACGTAGACTCCGGCGTTTATTAGATTGGTTGGGGCTGTTCCTTTCGGAGGCTTTTCAATAAATCTTTTTATGCGATTATTTTTTGTTAATACTGCAACCCCGTATCTACTTGGGTTTTTAACGTCGTACAATGCGATTGTCGCCACAGCGTCCTTTTCTTCATGCTCCTTAATTATTTCTGTATAGTTTACATCAGCAAAAATATCACCGTTTAAGACTAGAAAAGGTTCGTTGTTTCCGATAAGTTTCTCTGCTTTTTTTATTGGTCCTCCAGTTCCCAACGGTGTCCCTAGGGGGTCTCTGGAGTATTTTATGTGTACTCCGAAGTTTGGAATTTTTTGTCTCCTGATCATGATTTCTGTTGTGTGATTGACGGCTAGTATAGCTTCTGTAATTTTGTGTTTTGTAAGTCGCTCGAGAGTCCATTGCAAAAGTGGTTTGTTGAGTATTGGAAAGAGAATTTTTGGTCTAGTGCAGCTTAATGGCCTTAATCTTGTGGCGAATCCACCTGCGAGAATTACTGCTTTCAATGTTTTCACCTGTGGCAAATGCAAGTTTATATTCATAGTCTTTTCAATATAAACTGTTTTTGAAGGTGAACGTGTTGAAGGTTTTGCTTCACGAAATGAGTTGGGTTGAAGCTAAACAGTATTTTATGGAAAAAGACATTGTCATTCTTCCTGTTGGCTCTAACGAACAGCATGGGCCCCAAAATCCTCTTGGAACAGATCATTTCATTGCTAAAGCTATCGCTGAGGAAGCAGCTAAACGTAGTGGAGTTTTATGCTTACAGGTGATTCCTTTCGGGGTAAGTGCTCATCATAAGCAATTTTGGGGAACAATCTACATTTCACCTCGAACGTTTAGAGAATATGTTANGGAGGTATGTTTAGCCCTCAATTATTATGGCGTTAGAAAAATTGTTATTGTTAATGGTCATGGTGGAAACTTAAGTGCTTTGCTAGAAATGGCAAGGGAGCTTAGAAGAAAAAGGATTTTTGTATCTATTTTCCAATGGTGGCTTGCAGCGTCTAAGCTTTTGCCTGATTTGTTCAAACCTGAAGAAAGGAGACATGCAGGTGCAGAGGAGACTTCTTTGAATTTAATCTTGCATCCAGAAACTGTGAATATGTGCAAGGCTGTGAATAAAAAAACGATGGTACATAGGGTCCAAAGAGAAGGTATAATGCTTCCTTTAGACACGATTGATTACACTGATTCAGGAGTTTTTGGCAAATCAACAACGGCCTCCGCAAAAAAAGGAGAGAAAGTTTGGGAAACTGTTGTAAATGAATTGATCGAACATGTAACAATTTTAAGAGAAATGAAAATTGAGGATTTAATCCAGAAATCTAAAGTTTAGTAAGGTATACCTATTCCCATTCTATTGTTGCTGGCGGTTTATGAGTTATATCGTAGACAACTCGTGTAACTTCTGGAATTTCATTAGTTATTCTTGTAGAGATTCGTTCTAGTACATTGTAAGGAATTTTTGCAAAGCTGGCGGTCATGGCTTCACGGCTTTCTACGATTCTAACGGCCACAACATAGCCATAGGCTCTTGCGTCGCCTTTAACGCCTGTAGCCTTGGTATCCGTTAAAACGGCGAAATATTGCCAAAGATTTTCTTCTAACCCGCTATTTTCGATTTCTTCTCTCACAATTTTGTCAGCTTTCTTTGTTATTTCAACTTTTTTCTCTGTTAATTCACCGATTATCCTAACAGCTAGTCCTGGACCAGGAAATGGTTGTCTAAAAACANTTTCTTTTGGCAGTCCAAGGAGGTTAGCGACTTTTCTTACTTCNTCCTTGTATAGATCGCGTAGGGGCTCTACGATTTTTTTGAATTTAATTTTTGTCGGTAATCCAGCGACATTGTGATGTGTTTTTATTTTATCTGAAAATCTTCTAAAACCAGACTCAATTCTATCTGGATAGATTGTTCCTTGAATCAGATATTCAGCGTTAATTTCGTTTGCTATTTCTTCGAAAACGCGTATGAACTCTTCTCCTATAATTTTTCGTTTCTTTTCTGGGTCTACTATTCCTCTGAGCTTAGATAAAAATCGCTTTTGTACTTCTGCAACAATGAGTTTCAGTTTAAACTTTTGAAAGGTGTTTCTCACAAAATCTGGCTCGTTTTTCCTCATAAATCCATGGTCTACAAAAACTGCTGTTAGATTTTCGCCTATGGCTTTTGATGCTAAAACTGTGGCTACGCTCGAATCTATGCCTCCGCTAAGAGCTATTATGGCTTTTCCGTTTCCAACTTCAGATTTTATTTCGTCTACTAACTTTTCTATTATATTTTCCATTTTCCAATTTGCTTTGCAGTCACATACTTTGAATAGGAAGTTGCGAAGCATTTGCATACCGTTTTCTGTGTGAATAACTTCGGGGTGCCATTGCAATCCATATATGGGCTTTTTCTTGTGTCTGAAGGCAGCAACAGGACAATTTTCCGAGCGGGCCAAAACCTCGTATTCGGATGGGATGTTAAAGACTGTGTCTCCATGGCTCATCCAAACTTTTTCTTTTTGCTTTAATCCGTTTAGTACACCCANTGGCTTGTCTATAGTAACATAAGCTATTCCAAATTCTTTTTGTTGTGCAGGTTNAACTTTTCCTCCAGCCATCTGGGCNAGGAGCTGATGGCCATAGCACAACCCAAGGATTGGTAATTTGATTTCAAGGATGTTAGGTTGTGGTTTAGGAGCGTCAATNTCATAAACGCTGGCTGGCCCGCCAGAAAAGATAAGTCCTTTGACATTGAATTTTTNGCCTAATTGTATTATCTCTTCTTTTTCTATATCGTGAGGTACTATCTCGGAGTAAACTCCATTTTCTCTTATTCTTCTTCCTATAAGATGGCAGTATTGGCCACCAAAATCTAACACTAATACGGTGTCGTATTTCATTGGTTNTCTTCTCTTCTTGTGAAAGAATTCTCTTGGTTNCAGAGGGATATTTAAGTTTATTATTTTATGCGTAAAGATATTTCTGCAATTCCCACATTGTAATTTCGCTTTTATGATTCGGATAATATTCTTCCCATTCTTGGTTTTTAAGTTCAACATATTTCTCTGCATTTTCTCTGCCTATAGCCCTTATGCAGATATCATCGCTTTTCCACTCTTCTAGGGCTTCTTTGAGTGATCCTGGTAAAACATTTATGTCCAATTTTTTCCGTTGTTCTTCACTGAGTCTATAAACGTTAGTGTCTACAGGGTCTCCAGGTTCAATTTTCTTTCTAATTCCATCAAGTCCCGCTTCGAATATTGCGGTGTACGCTAGATAAGGGTTGCAAAGTGGATCAGGACATCTGAACTCTATTCTTGCCTCTTTTTCTTTTCCTGGAAAGTATTCTGGCACTCTTATTAGTGCTGAACGGTTTCTTTTGCTCCATGTGATGTATACTGGTGCTTCATATCCTGGAATCAGTCTTTTATAGCTGTTCACTGTTGGTGCTATGATTGCACAGAGGGCACGTGCATGTTCTAGAATTCCGCCTATAAAGTATCGGCATTTTTGTGAAATGTAGGCATAGCCTTCAGGGTCAAAGAATAAGTTTTTGCCCTTTTTATGGTCAAACAAACCTAAGTGAACGTGCATGCCATTTCCAGCTCTGTCGATCCAAGGTTTCGGCATAAATGTGGCTATCCAGCCGTATTTTTTGTCTGCTACAGCTTTGGCTGCAAACTTGTATCTCATGATGTTGTCGGAGGTTACGGTCGGATTTGAATATTTGAAAGTGATTTCGTTTTGAGCCGAGCCGACTTCGTGATGTATCCGTTCTATGGTTATTCCCATTGTTGTCAGTGTGCTTGATAAATCCATTCTATAAGGTTCGGTTAGATCTCGGCCTGGAGCTATGTCAAAATACCTTTGTTTGTCTATCAGGTGATTTTCAATTGGGGAAATTTCGCCTTTATCATNTTTATTGACAAGATAAAATTCTAGCTCAGCAGCTGCCGTAAGATCATAGCCTTCTGCTAATGCTTTTTCTGTTGCTTTTTTACATATGTATCTAGGGTCGCTTTTGTACGATTTTCCATCTGGCTGATACATGTCGCATATAAAGCTTACAACACCTTTTTTGTAGAAGTAGTAGGGGTAAACTGTAAATGTATAGGGGTCTGGTTTCATAACCATATCGCTTTCTTCTATTCCCACCCCGCCTATGATGGATGAGCCGTCAAAGCCTACTCCTTCTTTTAAGGCATTTTCTGCTTCTTCGGCAGGGATTGTTCTACCTTTTAAAAATCCTAATAGGTCGGTGAAGTGGAGTAAAATATAATCTGCATTTTTTAGTAATTTCATATAGGTTTCAATGTTTTGGTTTAGTTGGAGTTTAGTGTTCATCGTCCTACCAGCTTAGTTAACGAATTTACAACATGATACAATATTTATGTGTATATAAAAACTTTTTTAACTAAAAAAACGACAAATGTTAAATATTCTACTCTTTCATTAAATAAATGATTAATTTGAGGGGATTAAAATGGTTCTTGACGAAACAGATGTCAAAATACTTGAGACATTAGCATTCGACGCAAGGCTTTCCTCGAGACAAATTGCTGAACAATGCAAAGTTTCTGTAGGTACAGTATTAACGCGAATAAAGCGGATGGAGAAAGAAGGCATAATAAAGGGCTATTCTGCCTTGCTGGACCATGAAAAGCTGGGATATGAATTAACAGTAGTTTGCGACATAACAGTTTCCAAGGGCAGGCTTTTGGAGGTGGAGAATGAAATTGCAAGGCTTCCCAATGTTTGCTGCGTCTATGATGTAACTGGTCTTGTTGATGCAATTATAATAGCCAAATTNAAGAGCCGAGAAGAACTGAGCAAATTCACAAAGCGCCTTCTAGCATTACCTTATGTAGAAAGAACCAACACACANGTAGTGCTGACAACAGTGAAAGAAGATTTTCGCCTAATCTAAGTATAACCTACTCCATTTTTTTTTCTTTTCATGCTTTATTTAAAGCAAGATTTAATTTCAACCACAAATTAGAAAATAGACTAGACGAAAAGCGGGGGTTGCCAAGCCTGGCCAAAGGCGTAGCCCTGAGGCGGCTATCCCGTAGGGGTTCGTGGGTTCAAATCCCACCCCCCGCACTATATCTGAAGCCTAAAATAAGCAATTTCCAAGCTCTTTTTTGGTAGAGATTTGCTAAGACTTAGTTTGCTCAAATTTCAAGCACCTAATCTATCTCTTTTGGCTTGAACCCTCAGATTTGTATACCAATGCATTCATTCTGTTCATTGGCGATTGCATATTTGTAGGAAAAGAGTTCCCTTGAGATATAGAAATGGAAAGAAGTGTTAGCTGAAGTTAAAAAAACTAATAAAACTAAAAACGTAACGGTTTAATTAAGTTAAAAACATAAGTTGAGTGGGACACTTTCCATGAGATTTAACTTAATAGAATTTCTTTTTAATTCCTATTTAAGGGGAGGAACCGTGTCCAGTCAGGAGCAAAACTTGAAAAATTTGGGGCTAACTATGCTTTTTGGATCTATCTACGATTGGGTGGTGGCTGCGTTGACCCTTCTTTTCCCCAATTTCGTGACTCTTTTCGGCGTGCCTTATCCTAAAGATTTAATGTATTTTCGTTTTGGCGGTCTTTTGATGCTGGTTCTACCATTCTTTTACCTACTTGGTTACATCCAAACGAAGAGGAACATTGCGGTTGTCCCTAGCGCGATCATCGTTAGAGGTATTGGTTTTCTGTTTTTGACACTGCACTCCCTCCTTCTAGAGGAGTCCCCTTTTTGGGCATTATTTGGTTTTGCAGATTTATTATTTGGAGCTCTTCATTACTGCTTTCTCAAAAGAAGTGGATACACTTTCCGCAATGCACTTTTAGGAAAGAGTGAGAAAGATGTATTTTGAAGATTCAAAAGAAGATTTCGACCTGAGAGCAGATATGATTGTTGTATTAAGTTGCTTATGCTATTTCCTTCTTATTTTATTAAACATCGCTTTTCAGCAAGTGATTGTTGCCTATTTCAGCGTAGTAATCCCCAGCATAATTCTGTTTGTTTACTTCATTAAAAGAGAGAATCGGTTTTTATTTTGGAGATTAATAACTTTCGGTGGATTCGTAGCTTTACTCTATCCTCTAATCGAGAACTTATTCGCCCCATTAACTGGATGGGGGTATTATACCACGAATGATCCCCGCTTAGGAATAACTCCACTTTATGTACCATTTACATTTCTATTTTTCACTACTGCGCTTAGTTATATAGCCCTGAGAGTTTCTATGGCCGTAAATAGTCATGCAATAGGAGCCTTCATAACTGGAATTCTCACTTTTGTTGCCAATGTCTTGGCGGAGAAAATAAACGCTGAGGGCGGAATGTGGGTTTTTAGCCGATTTACATATCAAGTTTGGGGTGTACCCCTTTTCATACCATTAGCGTATGCGATCACCTACTCAACATTGCCCTATCTTATACGGATAAAGCTTAGATTTGCCCCATTGATTTTTAGTTTATGCATAGGATTTCTATGGTATGCAATGTATCTATTATTAGAAAGAACACTCAGTTAATAGTTCAAATATCGATTTTAATTACCGGAGTTATCGTTTCCCTAAAAGAGAGGCAGAGTCCTTCTGATTTTTCTGAACTTTAGGGAGCCTGAACGTCGATATTTTTCCCTATTAGAAGAACAAAATTCGATTTCCATTCCCTGATGCCATGTTTTTCAATAAATTCTCTGAACTTTTCAAGAATTTCTTCATATGACTTCATCTCTACTTCAGGCGGATAGAAGTTCTTATAATTTGTGCAGGCCCACTTCAAGAATTTCTTTGCATCCTGTGGCTGAAGCCTACTTTTCGGTGTTTCAAATCTACTTTTTTCAAGAAGTTTTATCCCGTGTTCTTCAAACATTTGAAGGAAGAAGTTTTCATGAAAAAGCTTCGGTCTCTTTCTGCTTTTATACATATATTCTTGAAGTTCCTTATCTTTTCTTGACACTTTATCTGTCAACTCCAATGTAGGTATAAAGGTTACAGCAAGAATACCATTTTTCTTTAGAACGCGCACCATTTCGCTGAAAAGTTGGTCAACAAGATCCTCTCCAGAAATCGCGGTGAAATCATGCCATCCAGTGAAGTTTACTACATAATCAAAGGAGTTATTGGTAAATGCCATATGTGTCACATCCATTCTTAAAAGTTCAACCCGATCCGTTAGTTCATCTTGTTTAATTCTGCGCTTAGCCTCTTTTATGTCAGAGATAAGTATTTCTCCTGCTGTCGCACGCGTTTCCTTAGATGATTTTGCAATAGTCCTAGCAAAGTCCCCTTCCCCCACGAGAACATCGAGAACCCTCGATCCCCGTGGAACTTTAAGATGCTTTGCCACCTTCTTCCTCGCTTTATCAATTTCATTCCACCTTTCTCTGTCACTTTCGTAGAATTTGCTGTCCAAAGTGAACCTTCCCACCTCTTTCAGATTACTTCGAATTGATAAGAACTTGCTTACAAAGGAAAAGACATCCTCATTCACATTGTTCTTAGCACTTCAACATATGTTTTTTCAAAATTTAGGTATAATCCACAATGTATTCAGAATGTTTGTCCTTTTTACAGTAAAGCGGATGAGGATGCAGCCTCAAATAATTTTTGTTAATTCAAAAAGTGGATTATAAGCGTATATGTGAACCTAACTTTTCCTACATTAAATTTACATAAATCAGGTTTAAACTCTCTTTTTACTTTCGAAGAGGTTGGGGTATCGTAGATTTATTACCTGGGAGGTTTTTGTCTTTGTTAGTCTTACTTCTAAAGAATCTTCGAAGGAACTGTTTGGAAGAGAGGGGGAGCTAGATGAGCTAGTCCGCTTTGGTTTTATTAGTATGGGAATGGAAGATTCTTCCGTAAATTTAAAGTGGGAGAGACGCTTTTTATATGGGGAGAGGATTGCAGAGAAGAACGTTTTTGTTTGTTATTGTGGTCTTGTCTCTTCTGTATTTTGTATCCTTTATTGTTTCCATGGATAATCTTTCAGGTTCTAAGAAGCTTTTTCCGATTCAAGGTGATTTGACGGTTTATTATTTTTATGGTGAGGGGTGTCTTCATTGTGCTGAGGTTGATCCTTTTGGTTGCTGTTGGCAGTTTTTCTTCGGTTTTTAGAAGTGTCTCAGGTGTAGTTGCGGTTTTGACAGGGCTGTTGTTTATGTCTCAAGCTATAGAAGCCACATTATAGAATATGCTAAAGAAGATGACTGGAAACATTGGAAGTTCGATAGAATATACTCCACAACAAAAAGAATGGGGCGGAAAAGGAAGTTTCAAACACACAATAAAACTCTACTAGAAACAACAATCAAAATGGCAATAAACAAATCATAAATAAAAACCGAATATTTCCCCTCCCACATAATCCTAACTCATGAACTCAAAATCCTATAAACTCCCCAATTCCCTTCATGTTTTTGGTCCATGGAAACTCCATTCTGGGACATGGGCATCTGGAACGGCATCTGTTCTCGGAATGTAAGGTTTTATATCAATTATCGGCGAATTTTCTAAAGCATCTAAACCTTTAACGGTTAAAACGCAATCATCAACTTTCAACATTTCTACCACGCATAAACCAATGGGGTTGGGACGCGAAGGACTTCTACAAGCGAAAACCCCTTTTTCTACGCTTACAGCATGTCTTCTTGGAAAAACCAGTAAGGTTTGTCTTTCCTTTTTAGTAGCACGTAAGTGAATCCAATAAAGAATAATTAGATGAGAAAAGTCTCTAATTCCCTTTAATCCCGAACAGTACTCTGGAAAAATACGTATTTTTGCCTCTTCTTCACCTGCTTTTTCAACGATGCCTATAAAAAACAGTCTACCATTAACATTCATGTTTTCCAAGGCCTCCATCCAATACTATTTATCCCTACTATATTTTGTCTATTTGGGCTTCTCCTTATAATTGTCAGATTTTATGAAATATACAATACTGAATAATTTTCTGTCCCAAAGTAGTTATACGAGATACTAATCTCTGATTCATAAACGTTTTAATTATTTACATATTAAGCTATTCAAATGCAGGGTGGAATTGCATGAATGAACAAATCCTTCAAGCTTGCAAAGAATTGGTTGATGACGCAAAAAAATGCTGCGCCGACCTCGTTTTTAAAGAAATTTGCCTCGAAATTTTGGCGAGAGCCCGCCACGTTTTAAACGAGAAACAATTTAAAAACCTAGTAGATTACGCTTCTGAAAAAATGCGAGAAAAAGTTCCCTTCGAGATGCAGCAAGAGTTAATGGCACACTAATAAATGATTTGCATCATTTAAAATCCGCCTACTCCTAGTTAAGAGAATAATGACAGGGCGAAGAGCGATTCCGCCCTGCTCATTGCCATCCAAGATAAAACAACAGAACTTTAGTAGCGTTAACCAAGTTTATATCCTATTTTTCGCAAAAACTCTTTCCTTGTCTTTATCTCTGCTATGCCTTCCATCCCTTTACTCTTAAAACCATCAACAACACCTATTATCCCTCTTCCCTGCTCTGTTTCTACAATAATAACTTCCAATGGATTAGCCGTTGCAGCATGAATCGTGCACACTTCTGGTACCTGCTTTATCTTATCTAACACGTTAATGGGATAAGCATTTTTTAAGAATATTATAAAACTGTGACCACAAGCAATCTCCAAGGCTTTTTGCGCAGCCAATCGTCTTAATTCTTCGTCGTTTCCTTCATGTCTAACAAGACAAGGACCAGAACTCTCACAGAAACCAATTCCAAATTTTATATTAGGAACCGCGTTGACCAATGCTTCGTATAAATCTTCCACAGTCTTTATGAAATGGGCAGTGCCTAAAATTATGTTGCAGTGTTCTGGAGCATCGATTTTAACTTTTTTAAATTCTAGCATTATAAGCCACCTTAACTATCAATAAATAACTTAGAAGTTTAAGCATTATGTTGCTGATACTGTGGTAAGATTAAATAGTGGTTTTTGGGCAAGGTAAAAGAGGTTAAGCTAATTAACAATATACTATATGTGAAGAAAATGCTAGACATTAAGCTCATACGGGAAAATCCAGAATTTGTGAAAAAGAATCTAATGAAAAGAGGCGACCAAGAAACACTAAAAATGCTGGATGAAGTAATTGTGTATGATATAAAGTGGCGCCAAGCTCTGACAGAGCTCAATAACCTACGTCACCAAAGAAAACAGAGAACCATAAAAATTGCTGCTTTGAAAAAAGCTGGAAAAAACATAGATACCGAGCTTGAGAAAGCTAAAGCCATCGACGTGAAAATAGCAAATTTAGAGAGAAAAGTAGCTAAATATGAAGAAAAAGTGCGGCATTATCTTATGCAGATTCCAAACCTTTTACATGAATCAGTTCCTATAGGCGATGATGAACATGATAATGTCCCGATAAGAAGCTGGGGCGAAATCCCAGAATTCACTTTTCCAGTAAAGGATCATATTGATTTGGCTTTAAGCCTTGATATCATGGACATTGAAAGAGCGGGAAAAATTGCTGGAGCTAGATTCTTCTATCTAAAAAGAGAAGGCGTTTTATTGGATATGGCTTTAATGAATTTCGCCATCGAAGAAATGATGAAAAAAGGCTATACACCGATTGAGCCTCCCTATCTGATGAGAAGAAAACCTTACGAAGGAGTGGTAGCTTTAAGCGATTTTGAAAACGACTTATACAAAATTGAAGGTGAAGACCTATACCTTATCGCAACTTCAGAGCATCCCCTAGCAGCAATGTTTATGGATGAAGTGTTGAAAGCTGAAGATTTACCCCTCAAACTTATTGGTGTAAGCACAAACTTCAGAAAAGAGGCTGGGGCTCATGGAAAAGACACCCGCGGAATTTTTAGAACCCATCAGTTTAATAAAATTGAACAGTTCATATTTTGCAGACCAGAAGACTCTTGGAAAATGCATGAAGAACTTATACGAAATGCGGAAGAACTTGTGCAAAAACTAGGTTTACCCTACCGAGTTGTAAACGTTTGCACCGGCGACATCGGAACAGTTCCCGCCAAAAAATACGATATAGAAGCTTGGATGCCAGCCCAAAACGCTTACAGAGAAATAATTTCATGCAGCAATTGCACGGATTATCAGGCTAGAAGATTGAATATACGGTTTAGAGAAAAGGAAGGACAACCGCCTAAAGGTTTTGTCCACACTCTAAACTCAACAGCATTAGCCACAGGAAGAACTATGGTTGCAATATTGGAGAACTATCAGCAAGAAGACGGATCGTTTATCGTGCCAAAAGTTTTGAGAAAATATATGGGTGGCATAGAGAAAATAGAACCTAAACGGTAAAACTTTTAATATGGGATGCCAATTTTGAAGCTACACTCGGGAGGATTAATTTGTCATCAAGAAGACGAATACGGGATAAATGGCGGGGCAAAGCATGGTACACGGTTTTAGCTCCCCCTTACTTTGGAAACGTTGAGTTAGGAGCGATTCCAGCTGACGAACCGGAAAAACTCGTTGGAAGAGTAATTGATTCTACACTATATGATGTAACAAACGATTTTGCCCACCAATACTTGAAAATGCATTTCCAGATAATTGAAGTAGACGGAAAGACGGCTAAAACAATTTTTAAGGGACATGAATATTCACGTGATTATCTGCGAAGTCTTGTTAGAAGAAGGACAACGAAAGTTGATGGCATATTCGAGGTGAAAACAAAGGACGGATATAANCTNAGGGTAGCTGTTGCTGCTTTCACTCTTGTNCGAATTAGGACNTCCCAAGAGCGAGAGATACGAGCGATAATGGAGAAAATAATAAAAGAAAAGGCTTCAGCACTTACGTTGGACCAGTTTGCCCAAGAGATGGTTCTGGGAAAAATAGCCTCCGATATTTACAATGAGGCAAAAAAGATAGCGCCGCTGAGACACGTTGGGGTCAGAAAATCAAAGCTTCTAACACAAATAAGCCAACTTATATCCCAAAAAGTGAAGAAAGCAGCTTGAACTAACTTTTTAACAGTTTTTCGCCATATTGATAGCCTTTTTCAAATGCCGTTAAATTCAGCTCTTCAGTTCCTTTAGGTACATTTGTTTTAACAGACTTTTTCAAAGATTCTTTATCTACTATCCTGGTGACAGCAGAAAAAGCTCCCAACATGACGATGTTTGCTATAATTTTCCTTCCAAGCTCTTCTGCAATTTTTGTTGCTGGGACTCTGAAAATTTTAACGTTTTTTAACTTTTTTTCATGGGGAATCATGTCTGGATCTAAAATTATTGTTCCGCCTGGTGTTACTTTNTCTGCATATTCATTGTATGCATGTTGAGACATAACAATTAACACGTCAGGCGATGTAACTTTCGGAAAGTCTATTTCTTCTTCTGAGATTACAACCTCAGATTTGCATGCCCCTCCCCTAGATTCTGGACCATAGGATTGGGTTTGAACAGCGTTTTTCCCGCTATAGATGCATGCTGCTGCTGCAGTTATTATCCCTGATTTAATAATACCTTGTCCGCCGAAACCAGCAAATCTTACTTCAACTCGCATATTAAATATTCTCCTTTCAATGATTTTGAGTCGATATTTGAGCCATCTTATCATAAAGCAGTTTTTCATAGCACGGTTTTTCTATGTCTACAAATTCACCAACGACTATTCTTTCAGGCGTAATATCTGCCTTCGCAGGGTCAGAAAAGTGCTCTATAATTGAGGCTTTTTTGAACCATTCCATCATCTGAAGCCCTGTTCGCATCCTGTTACGGCGACCAAAGATTTCTGGACATGGCGAGACAACTTCGATNAAGTTGAACCCTTCCTTTTGCAGCATTTTTTTGATGGATTGTGTTAATCTNCGCACNTGNAGAGTTGTCCATCTAGCCACGTACGTTGCACCAGAAGCAGCTGCTAAATGAACCAAGTTAAANGGATGTTCTATGTTTCCGTAAGGTGTCGTGGTTGTAAATGCTTCAAGAAGAGTTGTGGGACCTTGCTGTCCCCCTGTCATACCATAATTGAAGTTATTGGCACAAATTACTTTAATTCCAATATTTCTTCTTGCTGCGTGAATAAAATGATTTCCCCCTATAGCGAAAAGATCCCCATCTCCACTTATGACCACGACTTCCAGATCAGGATTTGCCAGTTTTACTCCCGTAGCAAAGGCTATTGGACGTCCATGTGTTGTGTGAAAAGAATCTGTATTTATGTAGCCAGCTGCGCGCCCAATACAGCCTATACCCGAAACAACCACAAGTTTTTTCAAATCAATTTGCAATTCATCTACTGCTTGGACAAAACAGTTAAGGATTATGCCGTTACCACATCCAGAACACCAGATGTGAGGCATCATAGCTTCTCGTAAATATTTAGAGAGAGGATGCGATATTTCTGCAACCATTAACAATTCCTCCTTATAGCCTCCAAAATTTCCATAGGAGTATGGGGGTCTTCGCCAAGCTTGGAAAGGAAAACAACCGATGTTCCCTGGACATTTCTTTCTACCTCTCGCACAAGCTGTCCGCAATTCATTTCAGGAACAACTATTTTCTTTGCCTGTTCAGCTATTTTCGCTATAAGTTTCTCTGGAAAAGGCCATATAGTGATGGGGCGGAGAAGACCGACTTTTATGCCTGTTTTTCTAGCTTCTTTTACCGCGCTTAAGGCGGCTCTTGCAACTATACCATATGCGACCACAATAACTTCTGCGTCATCTACCATGAACTCTCGAACTTTTACTATTTTGTCGGCATTTTTCTGGATTTTTTCGCACAATCTCTTAACGAGCTTTTGCTGAACTTCAGAGCTGGATGTTTTGGGATAACCATGCTCGTCATGTGTTAATCCAGTAGCGTGAAAGCTAAAACCCTCTCCAAAGCAGGCCATGGGTGGAACTAGATCGTCGTCTGGCATATAGGGCAAGTATTTTTCGGGTGAAGTGTTTGGTTTTTTCCGGTTTACGATTTTTATCTTTTCAGCAGGGGGGATAACAACTTTTTCCCACATATGTCCCACAACTTCGTCAGCCAATACTATGGTTGGAACACGATAAGTTTCAGAGAGGTTGAAGGCCTCAATGGTTAAGTCGAACATTTCCTGAACAGACGAAGGAGCCAACGCGATTATTTCATAGTCTCCATGAGAACCCCATTTTGCTTGCATAATGTCTTGTTGTCCTGGAAGTGTGGGTTGTCCGGTGCTTGGTCCACCTCGCATTATGTCTACAATTACACATGGNGCTTCNGTCATAACAGCTANACCTATATTCTCCTGCATCAGGCTGAAGCCTGGACCAGAAGTTGCCGTCATAGCCTTTAACCCNGTATAGGATGCACCTATTACCGCAGCTATCGAGCCAATTTCATCTTCCATTTGAATGTATATTCCACCTACTTCTGGCATTCTTTTGGATAAATGCTCGGCAATTTCTGTTGCTGGAGTAATAGGGTATCCAGCAAAGAATCTGCATCCTGCAGCTAGGGCTCCTTCTGCACATGCTATGTCACCGTTCATGAAATGGGTGCCTGTTAACACGGTTCTATTATTTTCTGTTTTCATATTTCATTAACATCCTTTTTCACATGGTTTTTCAACAACAAAAATTGCAAAATCTGGGCAAACAGACGTACAAAAACTGCATATAACACACTCATTCGCGTCAACAATCTTTGGAGGATGAACCCCTCGGGCATTTATATCTTCGGATTCCTCTAAAACTTTTTGGGGGCAGAATTGAATACAGTAGCCACACCCCTTGCATTGATCCTTAATTATGTGAATATCAGCCTTTGGGTGTTTCACTTTGTCCATGTCAAGAGGTTTACGCCAAATTCTTTCTGGCACTTCTACCTTCCACCTAAAGCTTTTGCAAAAACTTTTTTGGCTTGCTCTATTTCCTCTGGTGTAACCTTTTCAACTATAGCTTGCATTTCACGGATTTTCGAAGCAAATCTTTCACCTTCTGCTGCGGAAGCCCATAGCAATTGAAGTCTCTCTTTACGTAAGCCTTGTTTTTCCATGCGTTTCCAGAAAAGCTCCACACGTCGTTGAGTATGATAATTTGCATTTATGTAGTGACAATCTCCAGGATGGCAACCGGCTACTAAAACAGCTGCTGCTCCTCGTGCAAAAGCCCTTTCAATAAATTTTGAGGATACGCGTCCTGAACACATAGTCCTTATTATCCTAACGTTTGGAGGATATTGCATTCTGCTAACTCCTGCAAAGTCTGCACCTGCATAAGCACACCAATTACAGCAGAAAGCTACAATCTTCTTTTCTGGATCATGTTCTGTCACAGCATCTATCTGGGCGATAATTTGTCCATCGGTGAAGTGATTTTGTGTTAGAGCGCCGAAGGGACATTCTGCAGAGCATGTTCCACATCCTCCACATGCTGCTTCAACAATTTCAACTCTTTTCAGTTCTTTGTTGAGGGTTATAGCGTTATAGGGGCAAACTTTTACGCAAAGCCCGCACGCCTTGCACTTTTCAGCAAAGTATATGGGTGTAATAGCCTCTACGGTTACTTTGCCTTTTGCCATTAAAATGCCTGCTCTGGCTGCAGCAGCACTGGCTTGTGTGACACTGTCTTTGATGTCTTTTGGGGACTCAGCGCAGCCAGCGAAGAAAATTCCTCCTGTGGCAGCATCTACTGGTCGAAGTTTTGGGTGTGCTTCCATAAAGAATCCGTCTTGAGTTCTGGAGAGTGTTAGGAGGCGTTGTATTATTTCAGTGTCTTTTCTGGGTTCTAAACCCACAGAGAGGATTGCCATGTCCACATTTATTTTGTAGAGTTCCTTTTGCAGCGTGTTTTCTCCAATAAGCCATAAATTACATGTTTTTTTATCCTCTATTATTTCGGAGGGCAGGCCTCGGATAAATTTAACTCCTTCTTTTCTAGCTCGTTTGTAAAGGTCTTCAAAGCCTTTTCCATAAGCCCGTATATCCACATAAAAAACATAGATTTCGGTTTCCGGCCAATGCTCCTTAATCAATAAGCTATCCTTAATGGTGTTCATACAACAAACATTACTACAATACAATCTTCCAGCTCTATCNGAACGCGAACCTACACATTGAATAAAAGCAACTCGTTTNGGAATTTCCTTATCGCTTGGTCTTATCAGATGTCCGCCTGAAGGNCCTCCAGCATTAATTAATCTTTCAAATTCAAGAGAAGTTATTACATTGGGGTATTTGCCGTATCCGTAGTTCGGTAAAATCGACGGGTCAAAAACGTCTGCGCCAGTAGCCACAATTATTGTACCAACTTCCAGTTCTACTGTTTCTGTTTTCATTTCGAAGTCAATGGCTTGTCTTTCACATGCCTTTATGCATTTGTCACATACAATTACCCCTTCTTTATTTAAACATAAATTCATGTCAATTATGTACGTGGAAGGAACTGCCTGAGCGAAGGGTGTATAGATGGCATGTCTCGTAGCCAGTCCAGCATCAAATTCGTTAGGCGCTATTATTGGACATACTTCTGAACATTCTCCACAGGCAGTGCAATCGGCTTTAACATATCTTGGTTTTTTTAGCACCTTTACATGGAAGTTGCCAATGTATCCTTTGACGTCGACTACTTCGCTGTTAGTCAACAATTCAATATTTGGATGATGCCCTACATCCGACATTTTTGGGGCTAGAATACAAATGGAACAGTCCATGGTAGGAAAGGTTTTGTCTATTCTTGCCATCATACCGCCGATGCTTGGTTCCTTCTCAACCAAATAAACGTGATAGCCAGTATCAGCTAGATCCAAAGCTGCTTGTATACCAGCAACTCCTCCGCCTATAATCAATGCCTTTCTTAATATGGGTACTTCAATTTCTTGGGCAGGCTTAAGCAGAGCAGCTTTGGCCACTGCTATTTTTACGAGGTCTTTTGCTTTTTCGGTCGCAGCTTTTCGGTCGTGAAGGTGAACCCAACTGCATTGTTCACGTATGTTAGCCATCTCGAAAAGATACTTGTTCAATCCAGCTTCTTCACAGGTTTTTCTAAAGGTAGGCTCGTGTAAACGTGGCGAACAAGAAGCAACAACTACACGGTTAAGCTTATGCTCCTTAATATCATTTTTTATCATTTCCTGTCCTTGGTCAGAACAAGTGTAACGGTTATCCTTCGCCAAAACAACGTGAGGTAAGGTCGCAGCAAATTTAGCAACTTCTTCACAGTCTACGGAACCTGCAATATTCAGGCCACAATGGCAAACATAAACTCCAATTCTAACTTCTTCATCAACTTTCTTTTGTATCTTCCTATCTTCTGCCATCAGCTTCCTTCCTAAGATTTGAGATATTTTTTAATAGATTCTGCTGCCCGCTTTCCAGCAGCTATTGCCTCAATAACTGTGGCAGGTCCGGTTACAACGTCTCCCCCAGCGAAAACGCCTTTAAGGCTGGTTTCCATGGTTACCGGATTAGTCCAAACTGTGCCGTTTTCGTTTAATTCTATTTCTCTGGGCAAAAACTCGACATTTGGAATTTCACCTATTGCCAAAATAATCATGTCGACTTCTTGTTTAAATTCAGAACCTTCTATGGGTATGGGTTTTCTTCTACCCGTTTCATCTGGTTCCCCTAATTGCATGCGAACACATTCAATAGCCGAAACCTTTCCATTTACTCCTATAATCTTCTTAGGCGCAACCAGAAACTGAATTCTTACACCTAAATCTTCAATCTCTTTTACTTCCCAAGGATTGGCAGGCATCTCCTCTCTTGAACGTCTATACAGAATTGTTACTTCCTCCGCTCCTAGTCCCATAGCCGTTCTTGCAGCATCTACAGCAACATTTCCTCCGCCAATAACAACAACCTTTTTTAAAATCTCTTCTATTGAGCCGGAATTAACATTCCACAGAAAATCTAAGGCATAAACTACTCCTTTTAGACTTTCTCCTTCAATTTTTATTTTCTTGGTTCTGTGAGCCCCAGAACCTATAAATACCATTTTATATCCTTCTTTAAACAAATCGCTAAAATCTAAGTCTCGACCAATTTTCACTCCAGTTCTTATTTCCACACCTAACTCTCTTAAGAATTGAATTTCATTTGCTAATACATTTCTAGGCAAACGATATTTTGGAATGCATTTCCGTAGCATACCCCCTACTTCTGGAAGGCTTTCAAAAACTGTGACGTTATAACCCTCTTTTGCCATTTCAAAAGCTACCGTAAGTCCAGCTGGTCCAGAACCTATAACCGCTATTTTATGTCTAGAAGCCGCTGTTAAAGCTTTTTTGTTTTCTATCCCTTTTAAGTATTCTCTTAGCATTTTTTCCATTTTCTTTAATATCTCATCTTTATTTATCCCAGCTCTTTCAGGATGGAAGCAAATCAGTGTGGCTACAGTAGGTAATGGTATCTGCTTAACAATTTTCTGAAGGGCCACATTTAAAGGATCTAGATGCCCATTTTCTACTGCTTTTGACTTTAGAAAGGAAAAGATTTCGGGCACTTTTAGAGCCTGAGGGCAACGTCTGTAGCAGCGATAGCACCATGCGCAAAGCCAAAGTTGATAGGAATTTATTGCCTCTTCAGGATTTAGCAGGATCTCCTCCAGCAATGCTCTAGGATTGTAGTCCTTTCCTAATAATTCTGCCATAGAACAGCTTGCTGTGCAAATTCCGCATTCAAAGCAGTATTTTAATTTTTCAATGTCTAAAAACTTCCGGAAATCTTCCTTGGAAATCATTGTGTTTGCAGTTTTCAAGGGTTTTTAGCCCTCTTAGTTTTGAGGGGCTCAAAGATATAAAGGTTTACAAATGTAAAGTTTTTTCATAAGATCAAGAATTTACAAAAATAAGCTTCTTTTTCATAGCCTATTTTATATCCAATAACTTAATATTAATCCGCGTAGGTGGCACAAAACGGAAAAGAGAGAATCCATAGGCGAAGGAATAGATCGACTAATAACTGTAGACCTAAAAGCAAGAGGTATAATTTATTGGCTGTATGGGGCTGCACGCAAGTTAACCAACCGTCCGCTTACCATGACAGCTGCTCAACAAATAACAGATACAATAGATAGGAGAGACTATATAATAGTTATAACCGGTTTTATCTTACCGCCGAAATATGTACAGGAAAGCGATGGTCCACCAGGAGCTGTGGCTTTAGCTAGGGCATTAAATTTAGCTTTTGAAGCTAAACCAATTCTCATAATTGAAGAAAAGTCTCAAGAATTTCTGTTAAAGACGTTAAGGGCAGCTAAAATGAGAACTACTGATATCAAAGAACTAGCCCAAAAAGAAACTGCAGTGTCTCTTATGGATTTCCCTCTTAATCTTAACAAAGCGGAAGAGAAAGCTGAGAGAATCCTTGAGAAGTATAGTCCCGCCATTATAATTGCAATTGAAAAACCTGGAAAGAACAGCGAAGGTGAATATCATACAATGAGAGGATTAAACATAACTTCTTTTCATGCCAAAGTTGAGCCTCTTATTGAAAAAGGGAATAGGCAAGGCATATTAACCATTGGAATTGGCGATGGCGGAAACGAAGTCGGAATGGGAAATATAAAGCGAACTGTAGAAGAGTATGTGCCTTTTGCCAAAACTTGTCAATGTCCATGTAAAGGAGGCATAGCCGCAGAATCAAGAGTTAGTTTGCTCGTCACAGCATCCATTTCTAATTGGGGCGCTTATGGAATCGAGGCATGCCTGCAAGCCGTAACAAAGAAAAAGGGGATTTTACACGATCCCCTCATTGAAGAATCTATGCTTAAAAGTTTGTTTGAAGCTGGAGCCGTTAATGGTGTAAGTTGCCAAAACAGGCCTCTAGTCGATGGAATTCCTCACAATATCCACTTGTCAATGATTAATATGTTGCACACATTAATCTGTAGCTAGAAAAATATGAGGTGAGGGGTAGAGGCAAATTTTGATTAGACTTGGCTTACTTATTCCCTCTTCTAATACCACTATGGAATTGGAATTCTCTAAATTACTGCCAGAAGGATTTACAGTCCACACCGGTAGACTCAAACTTCGGAATGTGACCGTTAAAAGTTTAGCCGAAATGGAGCAAGAGATCGAAAAAGAAGCCTCAAAACTTGCAGATGCTGATGTTGATATAATTAGTTATGGATGTACAAGTGGAAGTCTTTATAAAGGAATAGGATACGACGAAGAAATAGAAGAAAGAATAGAGAAGATTTCTGGAAAACCCGCAGTGACAACGGCAGGGGCTGTGGTAAGCGCTCTGAAACATCTTGAAATAACGAAAATTGCGGTTGCAACTCCGTATATAGATGAAATCAACAAGTTAGAGAGAGATTTTCTCTTCTTGAATGGGTTTAGTGTAATAGATTTGAAAGGCCTAGGCCTCTCAGACAATCTCACGATCGGTAGAGTAGACAGAAGAACTCTTATGGATTTAGTTCTCAATCTTAATCATGAAGAGGCAGAAGGAATATTCCTAAGCTGCACAAATCTCCCAACAATAAGTGTTATAGAGGAACTAGAAAATTCGCTTAGAAAACCAGTTGTCTCAAGTAATACCGCCACCGTATGGGCTGTTCTCAAGAAAGTGGGAGCGTCAACCAAAATCAACGGATACGGACAACTTCTCAAAAATATATAAAAACATAATAATTTCAATCCTCTATACTGAATTCTCTATAAGAGAGGAACTTTAAATGGAAAACCCTGTTAAAGTTGTGCTTTTTGGTTTAGGTCCCATGGGTAAATTAATAGCTAGTGGGATTCTGGAAAAGAAGGGAATACAAATAGTCGGTGCAGTGGACATAGCAGAAGAACTTTCAGGAAAAGATGTAGGCCAACTCTTAGAGTTAGGCAAAAACATCGGAGTCACGGTTACAGATAACGCTGAAGAACTTCTTTCAAATGTAAAAGCAGACATAGCCGTTGTGGCAACAAGGTCTTATCTGAAGGACATTTATCCGACAATTTCTCTTTGCGTAAAAAATGGAATTAGCATCATATCAACATGTGAAGAACTTTCCTATCCATACTATAAGCATCCAGAACTCGCAGTCGAAATAGATGAACTTGCCAAAAAACACAAAGTAACAGTTCTCGGAACAGGGATCAATCCAGGATATTTAATGGATACACTGCCCATAACCTTGACTGGAGCATGCCAACGCGTAGACAACATAAAAGTAACCAGGATGATGGATTCGTCTAAGCGTAGAATACCATATCAAAAGAAAATCGGAACAGGGCTTTCTCCAGAAGAGTTTAGAAAAATGATTAATGAGAAGAGGATAACTGGTCACGTAGGTCTAGTAGAATCAATAGCTATGATTGCGGCGGCACTCGGATGGAAACTGGATGAAATAAAGGAATTCGCACCAGAACCGGTCATAGCTGACAGAGAAATAGTAACGCCCTTCACAACTGTCAAGCCTGGTCAAGTTGCAGGTTTAAAAAGTGTTGCACATGGAATTAGAGGCGGAAAGCCGGTTATAGTGCTGGAGTTTGTTTCTCACGCTGGGGTCGAAGAAGAATACGATGCGATTTTAATAGGAGGCGTCCCCAAGATTTATGAGAAGATAGCTGGCGGTGTTCACGGGGACATTGGAACGGTTGCTGTAGTTGTCAACATGATTCCTAAAGTGTTGAATGNCCCACCGGGTTTGTTAACTATGAAAGATTTGCCTTTGCCCTCAGCCGTAACCGAAGATATGCAAACCTATCTAAGCTCGAAGGTTTTCTCTGCTTAATAACTTTAAACAATATTTTTATTCATTCATACCTTGCTAGAAACTGGGGTGTAGACTTGAATCTAAANCAAAGAGTTCATAAAAAGGGGGAGATATCTCTAAACGACCTAATTGATAAAGTTAAGTCNGTCCATGAATTCGAAGAAGCAGGTGCTTTAGCCATTTTTATAGGAGTTGTAAGAGGAAAGACAGAAACCGGCAAGAAAGTTGAAAAACTTGAAATCGAAGCTTACGAGGAAAAAGCAGATGAAGTTTTAGGAAATATATGCAGAGATTTAAAGAAGAAAAAAGGAATTATAGATGTTCAAATCCACCATTTTCTTGGAAAATTCGATGTGGGCGAGGAATTAGTTTACGTTTTAGTGGCAGGGATGCACCGGAATGATGTATTTCTGGTCATGGAAGAGGCTGTGGAACGTTATAAAAAGGAAGTTCCGATTTTTAAGAAAGAATATATAATTGATGAGAAAGGTAATAAGAGTGCTTATTGGGTATCGGAAAAACAGGAATCACGGTCGTAGTGTAGTTTGGAAATAATTATGTCAGTTTAACTTTCCTGACAACCTTATTCTTTAATGTTGACTCGATAGTGAGGTTAAGAACGATTTCTGCTATGTCAGTGGCATATTCTGCAGTTCTCCTCATACTTTCAATGATTAGCCTTAAATTTACGATTTCGTCTACACCAGCTTTTCCTGAATAGGCCACAGCCTCCTTTTCTATTGAAGATATTTCCTTTGATTTTGTAATAATGCTTTCCGCAAGGTTATAATCCTGTTTGAAGAGGGACTCTATTGCCAATTCAAACATCGAAACTGCAAATGTACTTAGTTCCTCAATTTTTTCCTTGATACCTTTATTTAGCTGTTTCTTTAGTGGCAATATGTTCTCCGCTATGTTAACCGCATGGTCTGCGGTTCGTTCAACAGACTTGGTTATAAGACGATAGCCCAAACATTCTCTGGTGCTTTTTAACCCTATTTCTTTTATTATCCTTGGATTTTGTATTGCCATTTTTAATTGTCTTATTATGTAGAGGTTGAACCTGTCAACTTCATTGTCGGTGTCAATTACGCTTCTAGCTAATTGATAATTGAGGTGTTTTATTGCTTCTACAGCATCTTTATGCATTGAAGACGTTATTATAGACATTCTTCTTAAAGCGCTTTGAATAGAGAGTTGCGGATAACTTAATAATACATGTAATGTCAACTCATTAGCTGTATCTCCTACAATTTCTGTTCCTACAAGTAAGTGCCGAACAAAATTTTTTATCCTGCTTCTTTGTTGAGAAGACAATTGAGCGTGTTCCTTAGCCCTTATATAAATAATGTCATACCCAACTAGATAAACGGAAACAATTTTTCTAATTATGCTTTCTGAACTTGTTTTAGGAGAAACTATGAGTATCGCCTTTTCCCTTTTTTGCTGCTTAAGGGATTCCATGGGTAAGAGAGACAAGATGTTGCCTTCTTCCTGGATTCTTATTAAACTTCCTTTTTCCAAGTGATTTTGGATAACCCACTTTTTCGGTAATGATATAATGTACGTTGAACCCCCCGTTATTTGGAGTTTTCGCGTTTCTTCAACTTTTTTGCTTGAATAATGTAACATGTGCATCTACCAATTATTCTCTATATAATTTATAAATATTATTGGCAAAGTCTATAATAACTAGTAATGTCTCTATAGAAACTGCCAAAAAAGGTGACAAAATGAACTACAAAATTGCAGTGTACCTAGAAACACTAGCCTTAATAGTATTAATCATAAGCTTCATTTTCTATACATCGAATCTACCTGCACAATCAATCAGGCTAAGTGGCGCAGGAGCAACTTTCCCAGCTCCTCTTATCCAAAAATGGAGTGAAGAATTTCATGATATGACTGGTATACAAGTCGATTATGAGGGCATAGGAAGTGGCGGTGGAATAAACCAGCTTATAGCGAAAACGGTCGATTTCGGAGCCAGCGATCCGCCAATGACAGATTCCGAGTTTGATAATGCTAAAGGAGCCTTGCACCTTCCTATAACGATAGGCGGTGTTGCAATAATATATAATATTCCTGGGNTAGACCGTGAACTTAACTTTACTGGAGAAGTNCTTGCTGATATCTTTAGACGGAACATTACGCGATGGAATGACTCAAGATTGGCAANTATTAACCCAAGCGTAAACCTGCCGGACAATGCCATCATTGTTTGCTGTAGGTCTGATTCAAGTGGAACAACGAAAGTGTTTACAAGTTTTCTTTCAGACGAAAGCANAGAATGGCGAGATTATTATGGCGCAAGCAAAAAACCAAAATGGCCAGAAGGGACANTGGGGGGAAAAGGAAACACAGGAGTAGCAGCTCTAGTTTTACAGAATCAATACTCCATAGGATATGTTGAGTTTTCCTATGCTATTGAGAACAAGATTCCATACGGAAAAATACAGAATCCCTCTGGAAAATTCATTGCGCCCTCACTGCAAACCATGTCAGCTGCTGTTGAGGCTACGTCTGTCACACTTCCACTTGGGAATGAAAGTTGGGCGACTGTCGGAAGCTATTTTAACCTCCATTTAGTTGAAGAGGCTCACGATGGTTACCCAATAACCAGCTTCTCATACATCCTAGTTTACAAAGAACTCAACGTAATACCAGAAATGACTCAAGAGAAAGCTAATGCTTTAACATGGTTCTTGTGGTGGATAATTCACGATGGGCAACACTATGCACCGCAGTTGCACTACGTGCCTCTTCCACAAAAAGTTGTTAAACACAATGAATTTACTCTTCGTATGATTAGTTTCAATGGACAACAAGTAAACGACTGGAGTTAGCGGGGCTAATTGTGAGAAAACATGGCAAAAATATTTCCAAGATTTTTTTCAGTTTTCACTCTAAAGTCACATCATACATGAAATTTTCAATGGATAAACTTTTTAATGGTTTTTTAGCATTAATAGCTTGTAATGTTTTTGTTATTTTATNCCTCATGCTTTACAAAATTTTGGAAGGCGCCCGTTTATCACTTCAAACTTACGGATTTAGTTTCTTTTGGGGGGCTTCTTGGGAACCTTTTCCTCCTACACCAGACATGCAACCTTCTTTTGGAGTGCTTCCCCTAATCCAAGGTACTCTTGTAACTTCTGCAATNGCCCTTTTATTGGCAACACCAATTAGCCTTGGCATAGGATTAACTCTTTCTGAGTTTTCACCAAAGCGCCTCAATTTTTTAGTTTCCTTCTTAGTAGAATTGCTTGCAGCAATTCCCAGCGTAATTTATGGGCTGTGGGGCATATTTATTTTAATACCTTTTCTTCAAAACCACATTTATCCAGCAATACAGGCGACATTTGGTTTCATTCCATTATTTCAGGAATCAATCCGTGGTCCATGTGTCTTAACAGGCAGTATTGTATTGGCGGTGATGATAATTCCTACAATTTCCGCTATTTCGAGAGACGTTTTTGCAGCAGTTCCTGATAGCCAACGAGAAGCTATAATCGCTTTAGGTGCCACTCGTTGGGAAACCGCAAGAATGGTTATGAGTTATGCGAGATCCGGAGTAATTGGTGCAATTATTTTAGGATTGGGNCGAGCTGTAGGTGAAACAATGGCCATCNCAATGGTCATTGGAAATTCGTTTAACCTTTTTAACTCCCTTTTTGATCCANGCTATACATTGGCTTCTATTATAGCCAATGAATTCACAGAAGCCAGCTCTCCCCCAGTCTACATTTCTGCACTGATAGAAGTTGGACTGGTATTGTTTGTTCTTAATTTAGCTATAAACGCTTTTGCAATAGTAATTGTTTGGCAAACAATGAAAAGAGTGAAGGGAATCGTGACTCTTTAAAATGGTTTCATATAGATTCAGAAAAGTTAAGGATCGAGTAATGGTATTGCTTTCTTATGTTGCTTTAATAATAGCGTTGATTCCGCTAATGAATATCTTAATTGAAACAACGATTAGGGGGGTATCTGCAATAAACCTAAGCTTTTTTACAGAACANATACCTCCCTTAGGTCAAGCTGGAGGTGGAGTNGGACCTGCAATTCAGGGGACACTCATCGTAGTTGGATTAGCCTCTTTGGTTGGAGTTCCCGTTGGGGTTTTTTCTGGAATCTTTTTAGCAGAATTTCGAAATACTAAACTTACTTATGTGTCTAGATATTTGAACGATGTTCTTAGTGGCATCCCTTCCATTGTAATAGGTATTTTTAGCTGGATAATTATAGTGACTATAATAGGGTGGTCTGTGATTGCTGGGGCTTTCGCTTTGGCAATTATGATGATTCCCATAGTGACACGAACCACAGAGGAAGCCATACTTCTGGTTCCAATAACGATAAAAGAGGCTGCATTGGCCCTTGGAATACCGAGATGGAAAACCACGTTGACTATTGTTTTGCGTAGTGCGAAAAAAGGAATAATTACTGGGATTCTTCTTTCTATGGCAAGAGTAACTGGAGAAACTGCTCCATTGCTTTTAACGATTTTAGGTAGCAGATTTTGGTTTGGCGGTTTCACTGAACCTAGTGCGGCATTGCCTTTAACAATATTTAATTTTTCTCAGTCTCCCTATAGCACTGTAGACTGGCCTAGGGCTTGGGGAGCTGCATTGGTCTTAATACTGATGATTTTAGGAATCAACGTAGTGGTAAGGTATTACACTCGAGAAAAATATGGGTAAAATAAGATGAGCTACAAGATCGAAATTGAAGATTTAAATGCATGGTTCAACGCAAAAAAAGTATTAAAAGATATTTATATGAAAATTCCGGAAAAAGCAGTGACTGCCATAATCGGCCCTTCTGGATGTGGCAAAACTACTCTCATCAGATGTATTAATCGAATGCATGAACTAAGTCCAGGAGGTAAAGTTTCCGGGAGAGTTTTGTTGAACGGAGAAAACATTTACGCTAAAGACGTTGATCCAGTTATTATTAGAAGGAAGGTAGGCATGGTTTTCCAAAAACCGAACCCTTTTCCTATGATGTCAGTATATGATAATGTGGCAGCTGGACTTAAACTGACTGGGTTGAATGATAAAAGTAAACTCGATGAGATCGTGGAAAAAAGTCTTAAACTTACTAGTCTATGGGAGGAAGTAAAAAACGAGCTTCACAAATCTGGGGCTAGTCTCTCTGGTGGTCAGCAACAAAGACTGTGTATAGCAAGAGCTCTTGCTGTAGAGCCTGAAGTCATACTAATGGACGAGCCGACTTCGGCTCTCGACCCCCTAGCCTCGGCAAAAATAGAGCAACTTATACGGAGACTAAGTAAAAAATACACGATAATCATAGTTACGCATAATATGCAGCAAGCGGCAAGAGTATCCGACTTCACTGGCTTCCTTTACCTTGGAGAACTTGTAGAATTTGATGAAACTAAAAAGATATTTGAAAATCCAAAAACCGAACTCACGGAGAAATATATAACTGGAGAATTTGGGTAGGTGGCTATTTTGAGCAGATTACTTGATGCAGGATTGGAAAATCTTTCAACAACCTTAATTAAAATGGGCGAAATTGCCGAAAATGCAGTAGTAACCTCCATAGAAGGTTTTCTTAACGGAATAGATGTAATAAACAAGGTTCGCTCTCTTTCAGAAGCTTTAGTTTCCATGAGAAGAAAAGTTGAAGATGATGCTTTTGAACTAATTGCCAGATACCAACCCGTTGCCTCGGATCTGCGAATTTTAAAGTCTTACATGAAAATTGCTTATGACCTTGAGAGATATGGAAGATATGCTCTTGATATATCTTTCGACCACAAAACCTTTGCCAAATTAGAAAAAGGTGTATTAGTTGACTATAAATTAGAACAGTTAGCTGAGAAAGTTGCGAAAATGGTGCATATGAGTATAACCGCGTTAAAAGGCCATGATGCAAAATTATCCAAAAAATTAGCTGGGATAGAAAATGAGGTGGACGAATTGTATATGAATGTTCTAAAACAGTTTTCAAGGATGCCAATTAGAACGAAAAGCTTAATTTCAAATGTTCTGGTGGTAAGATATCTTGAAAGAATAGCTGACCATGCAACATATATAGGAGAATCCTTGGTTTATATCGCCACAGGTGACAGGGTTATCTTAAGATAATGTTTGGATGCTGTTAATAAAATGTTATAAGTATCTTTGAAATAGATGGAGAGGAGGATGCAGAATTTGGAAAAGAAGAGTTATGCATGGTTCGAAAGAAGACGGCGAACAAAGGCTTTAGATTTAGCTCAAGAACAAATACTCAAAGCCCTAGATACTGTAACGTTGCTTCATCAGGCAACTAAACATATGGCAGAAACAAAGAAGAAAGAGGCTGTCCGAAGCATTGATAACATTTTCAAAGTAGAGAAAGAAGTGGATAGTCTTCGCACCGAAGTTTTTAAGGAACTGTCGAAGGGCTCAGCTTTGTTTGCAGACTATCGTGAAGACCTTATGCATTTGGTGAAAAGGCTTGATACCCTAGCAGACCACGTTAAAGATGCAGGAAGGTGCATCAAGATGCTTGTAGATTCTCAAATTCCTAAAGAACTTTGGGAAAGTGTGGTAGAGACTACATCAAAACTGGTTGACTGTGCCCATGCTTTGCGCGGAAGTATTGAGAAAATAACGGCGAAACCATCAGATGCTATTAAAGGAGCAAAAAAAGTTGAGGAAATTGAACGGGAACTCGACGAAGGATATCTTAAAACAAAGTCTTTGTTTGTCAAATACGGCGATCAAGTGAACAGCGGAACCATGGTTATATTTGACGATTTGGTTGAGTTCATTGAATATGCCGCTGACATGTGNGCTGACACAGCAGATTACATCGTAATACTTTCAAGCAGAGAATAGAAACATCTAGTGCTTAGAATGTTGCTTGTTCAAATTTCAGATTTACATTGCGGTCAAATGTTTCGTAGAGAGACTCTGCGAACAGCTATTAAAGAAATTAATGCCTTGTCTCCTGATGTTGTTCTGGTTACAGGTGACCTAACAGAAAACGGTTTGATATCAGAGTTTCAAACAGCATCAAAAGAACTGAGAAAGCTAAGGACCGAAAAAATTCTGTATGTAAGTGGAAATCATGATTACCGTTCTACAGGCTATCTACTTTTCAAAGAATTTTTCTCNTTTTCACAAGTAACTGAAATGGACGACGNAGTTATTGTCATTCTTAGCTCAGCAAGACCNGATAGNGATGACGGAGAAGTCGGTCACAGACAGAANTTATGGCTTGAAAACACTCTNGAAAAATACAAGGATAAAGTGAAAATAGTAGCCATACACCACCATATTATCCCTGTTCCAGACACCGGTGCTGACCAGATAACCATAGTGGATGCTGGAGACGTTTTAAGNAGCCTNATAAAATCCAAAGTTGATCTAGTTTTATGTGGGCATCGACATAGACCTTGGAGATGGAAAATAGAAGATATGCTTGTGGTGCACGCTGGCAGTGTTTCATGCGAAAAACTGCGTGGCTTTTTCTGCAATTCTTACAATGTTCTAAAAATCGAAAAGAAGAAGATTGATGCTAAGCTTAAAATAGTTNACGGAAACTACGTTGATTTTAAGGAAATTGTTAAGAGACGAGAAATTTTGCAGCCATCTGACTTTATGTAATTGCGACTATTCAACGCATTAAAACAATAAACTCATGTAAAAACGTTACAGGATCTCTAATATTTATAGGGTATGACATATGTCATATTGATGGATTAACATGAAAAATATTTTTCTCCAAAGAATTGATATTAAAACCGTATGAGGTGAAGCGTACATATACACATATTAATGGTAACAACACGGACTATAATCAAATATTTTCTGCCAACTATGTTTACTTTTATTTTTTCCTCTGACTCTATTACTGGTACAATAACAATCGGGGACATTGCCCTATCTCTGGGCGGTGTCATGGGATCCAGAAGATTACTGATAAAGATACTTTAAAAGAATAGGGACTCACAATTTAGAATTTTATTCTTTGCCCTATCATAACGCATGGAAAAAGCAGACGTATCTCCTGTTTTCCCATTTGTTTAAACGTGTCAAAACAGGTCGTGGATTTTACTCGCTCTCACATATTAAAAAAAGGAAGGCTTTAGGGTACGGTTAATGATTCGCTAGTCTCGACGTTACTTGCTGAGTCGTAGATCCAACCTTCTTTGACGACGTCTGTAACTGTGGAAGTGTAGGTTCCGGTGAGTCTTGATCTTAGACTAAATGTTACTGTGC
>Ga0180922_106_pt1 | contig 23026 bp, 18 predicted proteins | sample Deesub1362A_J573_FD_124164 | JGI IMG/M metagenome (GOLD analysis project Ga0180922, IMG submission 124164) | Candidatus Bathyarchaeota archaeon JdFR-09
CTACCTCTTACTGCAGCATTTTTTTATCAGATAATTTCATGGCTAGGTGTCCAAATACCGTTAATGAATTTCTGCGCACTATTCCCAGCTATAATGGGTGCATTNGCTTGCCTTGCAATATTCTTCTTAGGGAAAGATGTGGGTGGAACTCCAGTNGGGTTCTTAAGCGCCCTTTTTCTAGCTTTAAGCCCNTCTTATCTACAACGAACTTCAGTGGGCTTTTTTGACGATGAGAGCATAGGTATAGTTGCTCTTTTGTTTTTCATTGTTTTCTTTTTACGCTCAGTNGAAGAAAATAGATCATTAAATTCGAAGATAAAATATGCACTTGGAGCAGGTGCGACTTTAGGTTATTTCTGTATTGGATGGGGAGCGGCCTTATACCCCATTGGCGTTACCGCTATTTTTGTTTTTGTCCTCATATTGTTAAATAGATATACTCGACATCTATTACTGTCTTATAGCCTAACTTTNGGATTGGGATTATTTATTGCCATAAGTGAACCTAAACTTTCAACACCATATCTTTTAACCTTTGCTATTTTACCAATAGCTGCAATATTTGCACTGCTTTATTTTATAGAGATTTTTTCAAATTTGAAGTCGCCTAAGTGGAAGCTTGTTTCGCTTGTTGTTCTAACAGGAATTTTCATTGGCGGTTTTGCCTTGCTTTGGCAACTTGGGTACATACGTGGTCTTGCTGGAAAGTTCATTTCAGTTTTGAATCCTTTTGTCCGTGAGGGATCTCCTCTTGTAGAATCAGTTGCAGAGCATAGGATATCATCTTGGAGTTCAATTTATTTTGACTTAGGAATTGCTATAATATTCTTCGTTTCAGGTTTCTTCTTTATCTTGAAAAATCTTAACAACAGGAATTTGTTTTTGCTAATCTTCGGTGTTACATCTCTTTACTTTGCGTGTTCCATGGTGCGTCTGCTTGTCCTTTTCGCTCCTGCTTTCAGTCTCTTGGCCTCTATAGGGGTTATTGGAATTCTGAAACCCTTTATAACCTTATTAAAGGAGCCGCCTAAAATCTTTGCAAAAAAGAAGTATGGTTTGGGATCTGTTGGAAAAGAATTTAGCGGAACTGCCATTTTTCTTATATTTATCATTTTGGTAACAAGCTTTGTTGTTTCTCCACAGGCAGGTGGAATGCCGCGAGTTTACTCTCAAGCTTATTCTCCCGTGACTATTACTGCTGCGAGTCTTCCAATAGTTCCAAGCGATCCGGTACGAGAATGGCTAGACATGTTAGATTACTTGAAAAGTAATTTCGGTTCTAAGCCCATCCATGAAAAAGTTGTCTGTAGCTGGTGGGATTATGGATATTGGATTTCGATGGTTGGTAACGTTACCTCCCTTGCGGACAACGGTACATGGAATCGCACCCAAATAGAAAACATCGGTTTCATATTCATGGCCAGTGAGGAACTTTCTGTACAAATGCTGAAACGATATAACGCTAAATACATTCTTGTTTATGCAACTATCGACACAAATGGAAACTGGTTTGGTGCAGGAGACGAGGGAAAATGGGCTTGGATGGCGAGAATTTCTGGAAGAAACCAGGGACGAAATCCGCCTTTCGATCGTTTTGTGTACGAAGAAAAAATAATTGATGCCGATTCAATGTGGGTTGACGAAAAACCATTTGGAAACTACACTCTTGGATTTGATGGAGTTGATAAAAACAAAAATGGTAGAATCGACCGTGATGAGACGATACCCAACTCTAAGGGACAGAACTCCACAATTTTTAAACTTATGAATTATGCTAGAGAACGATGGCTAGAAGTAAACAAGAATCAGCCTAGGTCTCAAGTTCTTCAATTCTTTGAAGAAGAATTTATTGCCGGTTTGAATAGGTCTGCAGAGGATTCTTATGGAGGAATCATACCATTAGTTTGTCTTTACAAGATTAATTATCCTGAATCTTAGGGAGAGATTACTTGTTTCCAAAAGTTCCTGACTATCATAAGCCAAATAAACCGTTGATTCCCAATGGCCTAGGTGTAATCTATGTCCTCATCAGTGCAACCTATCTTCTTCTACTGCATTATTTTGTATACGATATCTCATCTTCGTGGGCTTCTCGTGCTTTGACATTAGCAGTATGCATATTGTTTGGAGGTTTTATGGGATTGTTGGATGATTGGATCGATCTTAAATGGCGTTATAAAGCATTTCTTCCGCTTATAGCTTCCGTTCCATTGATTACTTTGGCGAAAACTCTTGGGTTGCGCACCTCAATAACACTTCCTATCATAGGAAGTCTTCAGTTCGGAAATTATTACTATTTTCTATTGATACCGTTGATTGTAACGATAACGACTAATACCATTAATCAGTTGGGAGGATTAAATGGTTTAGAAACCGTTTGTCCTGCTATCGTTTTAATTGGTTTACTTATTGTTTCTAGTGGTAATGCAACACTATTGTATGTTCCACTGATTATGTGGCTCATTCTCGCATTTTTCAATGTTAAAGGCAAAATTTTTGTCGGGAATAGCGGGTCCTTCGCTATTGGAATGACGGTTGCTGCTTTTGCTATTATTTCTGATGTTAAATCTGTTTTGATAATTTCAATTTTGCCATATATATTTAATTCTTCGCTGATTTTGCTAACATTCTTCTTCTCTAGAAAAAAGGCAAACGTCTATTTTGATGGTAAAAAACTATNCTCTAGCCATAGGCGAAGTCTAATTACTTTAATTACTTACCATCGTCCTCTGAAAGAATGGCAGGTTGTTTTAACAATTTCTCTCTTGGTAGCTTTTTCAACTTTTGTGGCGCTATTAGTTTAATTAGCTAAAGTGTATGGTTTACTCTTGGATATATGATTTAAGATGTTATGCGGAAGAAGCAAGAATCGGCTTAAGCCAGAACTTACATCAAGTTTAGAGAGAATGCTCTTGCATTGATTGTTGATTTGCAGGAAATATTCTAAGAAGTCGAGGTCCAAAGGTGGGAATTTACAGAAATTAAATTATACATGACACATGATGAAGAAAAAGCAGAGTGCTCCAAGCATAATTTTCGCAATGTTTAATAATTCAAACATTTCTCATAGAAATATTTGGCGGGTGAGTGGGCCTCCACCCGTTCCGCCATAAAAACCTCGGTGTAGGAGGTGGAAAATTGAAAATGGACAGCAAGGCTCTTGCTTTGACAGCCGTGTTTGCAGCTTTGTATGCAGTGATGGTGATTGTTCAAGGGTTAAGTGCCGCGGCGAGTATTCAACTACGGATTGCTGATTGTTTAATCCCTCTTTCAGCGCTTTTCGGCTTGCCGACAATTGTTGGAGTTACTATAGGTTGTTTTGTAAGCAATACCTATACCTCTGTTTCATTGCCAAATGGAGTTTATGATATTGTTTTCGGTCCTCTTGCAAATTTGATAGCAACGACTTTAATTTATCTGCTTAGAAATAAACGAATGGCAGGATGTATTTTAGGTTCAGCGGTTATAGGCACTATTGTTGGTAGTTACATCTGGATTATCTTTGGACCTCCATTGGATATATTAGGTCTTAGCTTTCCTTCAAGCTGGCCAATATTAGCTGTAAGCATAATCAGTATTACAATAAGCAGTCTGATAGCCATAGCGGTAATTGGTTACATTTTATTGACCATTTTAAGCAAACCAAGCATTATTAATCCTTTAAAAGCTAGAGGGTTAAAGGTTGTTGTCGAAAAGAGTTCACATAAATCTTTCCAACTTCGTTAAGCCTATTATTTCATCGAAATCTATATCTAATGCATCTAAGACCTGATCAAAGGTTGAGTGTAGATAGGCTATATATTTGTCTACATCGATTTCATTTTTTGTTGCCAATTCCACTGGTTTGACATGGGGTTCTTTAGTAACCTTTACAAAGCTTATGAGATCGCCAGCTTTCAGTTTCATCCCTCTTTTTTGAAGAATTCTTGCGGCTTTTACATGCTGAGGTGTTGTTTTCGTATAGTGGTCTGGTTCTTCACCTAATACTACATTGAATGCCAGTTCTTCCATGCTTTCCCATTCTCTTCTTTTTAGTCGCATATAACAGTCGCGAACAATTTCAGCTATATCTTTTTTTGCCTTTTCGAAGTCTTCGGAAGTTTTTACCATGGCTAACCTTTCTTTCATTCTATCGAAAGCTTTCTTAATATACAATGGGATGTGTTTCTTTTTGCCTGTTAAGCCCTTCACGTCAACACTNCCATCTTCGAAAACTCCGAGATAGTTTTTCTTTCTTTGGCTGAAAACTGCATATCTGTAGACTTTATCCACATCTAAACTCATTTTCAGCTCTTGCTCAGTCCACTGAGACAGTCTTTCTATCTGNTTCTTTGAAGGATTTTTGAGGAATATGCTATCCGTATCTCCATAGAGCACTTGTATTCCAAGGTTTTTTGCTTGGTTTAGTATCTGGGTTATAGAGTGCCTTCCTATTGCGGCTGTTGCTTCTGCTACAGGTGGGCAGTAAAGATCGAAGGATTCTGCTCCAAAGACTCCATAGCTTGCGTTTAGTATTACCTTCAATGCGCCTTGTATAAGGTTGTACCAGTTTCTTAATTCTGCTGAGAGATTTTNATCTTTTGAACGAGGTTTGTACCAGCGCACTCGCAGATCTCTTAAGGAGCCTATTAAAAGACTTTCTAATGCTCGTTTTTTAGTACAAACCCAATGAGGAGTGTCTGGCACAAGGTTTTTGCGACACTCTGGATGAGGACAAAGTATTGACTGATAGCCTAAATTCCATACTTTTATTATTGAAGGATATAGACTGGGGAAATCCATTACTGAAACGTTAAAATGGACACCAGGTGTTGGTTCAACAACTATAGCGCCTTTGTATTTTTTGCCTTTAATTATTGCTTTGGTTGCTGTNTTGCCTTTTATGGCTAAGATGTCTTCTGCATTTGGTATAAGCATATTTTTTCTCCGGTGTTCATGGTGCATGAAGTTTCTTATCCATCGTGAGACTCCTTGTCGACTTACGTCTTCCATAGGCATCTTACTAATTCTGGCTAGGACGAGAATGAGTTTCATTACAAGCTCATCTTCGAAATCTGTTAGTTTGAATGTTATTTCGGCGTCCCTAAAACAGTATTTTGCAAGTTCCGTGTATGTCAATTCGCCAAAGGATTTCTCTAACCTGATTTTCTCCAATCCGATTAAGGCTTTTCCAACATCGTCGAGAGTCATATCTCTGTAACGTTTGTTAAAGGCATATATTTGGATGGAGCGATTAAAGAAAAACTTGTATAAGTCAATATGGATGCCGTATTTTAACAGACATACACGTCTACCGACTTCTATGGGAATTTCGGTGTTTTTAATACCAAGTTTTAATGCGCGGTGTGCTAGATATCGTAAATCAAAATCGTCACCATTAAAAGTTATAACAAAAGGATAAGTCCATAAGGCTTCAAAAACCGCTGCGATAAGTTTTTCTTCCGAACTAAAATATTTTAGATTCACGTCTGGTGGTAGTTTTTCATTTCCTTCACGAAGTCCTGTTCTTTCTAAGAGCAAAACTTGTTTGTTTTCATTAGAATCGTAGAGTGAAACGCAGACTATTGGGTATGCAGCTTCGCGTGGATCAGGCATTCGTGTGGGAATAGGTGAATAAACTTCTATATCTAAGGCTACACGGTGAAAGTTAGGTGCAGGATATTCTAAAAGTCTAGCCCATTCTTTGATATATAGGAGATCTTCGCTGGTGGCGTCCTTAAAAATCGTCTCCATGTTTGCAACGGTTTCTTCTGCTTCTTCAAAATTTACTGGGACAAGGTCGCCTTTTTTAACCCTATATATCATTCCAGGCAAAAGTTTTCTGTCATAAATGTAGGATTGATAATATTTTATTTTCGATTCCCAAATTTTAATTTGTCCGGAGGAAATCGGAGCGTCAGCAACTTTAGGAAAATCTTCTGGAATGATGTCCCTTATACATCCCCTCGGCCGACCACCAATAGCTAGAGGGTCTTTTGCTACAATTTTTGTCACTTTTACTTTTCGGTCGAGTAAGGGATCGATTTTTTCCACTATTTCGAAATGATCAAAGCCAGGGTGTTGTATTAGACGGTTGATTTTTTCTAGTTCGTACGGTGACAGATTAGTGAGACAGTAGGGTTTGTGTCCAGTATTGTCGTACCAGAAGTAAATTTGTTGAGAAACTGGCTCGTAGAGCTTGATAAGGGCTTTCCCAGTTTTTCCGTCGTAAGTTGCAGAAACAAAATACGAGGGGGGAAGATTTTCTTTTACTAAAGGCGGAAAAGTTTGTACATGNTTCCCTTCTGTGGATGGCAAAGTTTCTGCTTCCNTCTGTTTATAGGGTTCAATTCCGGTTAATGTGAAGTCGTCAATACNTTTTTGCGCCATCTGCACCCAACCATTCTATAGGGAGCTCTCCTAAAATCTCTTACTAATGTCTAAAGGTAGAGAAGCAGACCAATACAATTTTTATCCTTTTATTGCTGATAAACTCTCAGAGTGTCTAATAAACTTAAAGAATTATCCGATTGGTTTCCTCTAATTTTATTTACGTTCCGCGTATTTGTTAAAGAACAGTGAGAAAATGTTTAGAGAAGCTTGGATGCTAGCTATTGAGAGTTTAAGTTGGATGGAGATGCATAAGCTAAGCGAACGCTTGGCTTTGGCGAAAACAGTTAAACAGCTAGGGATAAGCAATGTTAATATTATTAGGCTTGCTCACATGCTTATCTGCGAAACTATAAGAAGAAAAAACTTCATAGATGCATTTATTAATCATGCTTTGCAACCGCAATCTTTGAGCAGATTTAATTTTGGTGTTCAATCTTTTCTGCGACTTTACGTTTATCAAACTAGATTAGCGAAAAACTCATTGAAAATAGACATAAAAGAGGCAGAAAATATAGTCAAGCTTGCCCGTTCTATTTTGGGATGGAAGACTTGCCGAAAAGTTGAGCACGTTCTAGGCTTTTTGCTAACGCAAAAAAAATCAGTGGTTTTTGAGGGGAGAAGTGATGAAGAAAGAATTGGACTTTTAACTTTTCATCCAACATGGTTTGTTAAGTACTGTTTTAGACTTTTGGGACGAAAAGAGGCATTAGAATTGTTAAAAGCAAATTTGCAGTCACCGCCCACTTATGTGAGATTGAACACGCTAAAAATTTCCGACAAAGAAATCTTAGATAAACTTGAAGAAGGTGTAAAACTTGAGAAAGTCCAGAAGTTAAGACATGCATATCGAGTTGTAAGTGCAAAGATTCCGTTAACTAGAACAAGAAGCTTCAGAGAGGGTTTATTTTACATTCAAGATAAAGCAAGCTGTTTTGCAGCGGAAATAGCTAGTCCTGAGCCTGGAATGACTGTTTTAGATGTGTGCGCAGCGCCAGGAGCTAAAACCACTTACCTTGCACAGCTTATGCAAAACTATGGGACCATATATTCTTTGGATTATTCAAGGCGAAGGATTGGCATATGGAGAAGAGAAGTGGTTCGGATGGGCGTTAGCATCGCTAAACCAGTTATCGCGGATGTCTGTAATTTGCTACCACTAAAGTTGAAAGCGGACATAGTTATTTTAGATCCACCATGCACTAGTACCGGCGCTTTTGGAAAGTTGCCTTCAGCTAAATGGAGGCTTACAAGGCGTTCGATAGACAAAATGGCTGAAATCCAGTGGAAGATGCTGTGTAACTGTGCAGAAAAGGTAAAGCCCGGAGGTAAGCTGGTTTATTCTACTTGTAGCATAACAGTAGAAGAAAACGAGATGCTAATCGAAAGGTTTCTAAAATGGTATCCAAAATTTTCGCTGGTTGATATTACTCCGGATATAGGTTATCCAGGATTCAGAGGAATGGATAAATGTAGGAGACTTTATCCACACATACACTTTTGCACCGGTTTCTTTATTGCTCAATTGTTAAAAAATTAAATAAGACAAAGAGGACTGTTAGAAAGCTACTAACGAGTTTTGCGAGATTTCTCTAAACAGCAGAGAATCTCAAACATCAATTTGGCAGCTTGGATTGCTGACACACCTTGATCATAGGGGGGTGCAACTTCCACAACGTCAAATCCTATTACACGTTTGTCGCACAAACCATTCAAGATCTCTAGCAATGTATAAGGTTCTAAACCTTCTGGTTCTGGATTCTGAACCCCTGGTGCATAAGCTGGGTCTAAAACATCCATATCTACAGACAAGTAAATTTTTCCACATTTTTCCAAATTCCTCTTTAACTGTTCTATTATCTGAAGTGCTCCCTCTTTTCTTATTTTATGCGCTGTAAAGAATTCTATTCCAGCTTCTTCTGCAAAGGCTAACTCCTCTTTACAAACAGCTCTTGTGCCTACTTCGATGATTTTTGCGGGTTTCAACTGCTCGTTAACTCTTCGCATAAAAGTAGTGTGAGAAAGCTTTAGTCCTGCAAATTCGTTCCGCAGATCTAAATGAGCATCAAAACTAACTATTGCAGTTCTAGAGCTTTGTCTACCTAGACCATTTATGACACCGAATGTTATTGTATGTTCCCCACCAATGATCACAGGAATTTTTCCTGCCTCTAAAATATCTTTCACGACTATCGTCGTTTTTTCCAAAGTTTTTTCCGTATCTGCAGATGTGTCTAAGTCGCCTAGATCATGAAGTCTCAGATCTTCGACATCAATTCCCGTGCGAAAACTATAAGTTTCAATGTTAAGAGAGGCTTGACGAATGGCGTTGGGTCCAAACCTTGCTCCAGTTCTATAAGTGCTGGTAGCGTCGAAAGGCACGCCNAATACCACGTAGTCAGCTTTTTCGAATGATTCTTGGAAACCGCTGAAAATGTTTGATTGAGAAGTAAAAAACTCGAGGTTGGCCAATTTAGTCATCTTCCATATTTTCAACTAGCTTATTTTATTATGCAAACTCTAAACTTTTTCGCTTACCAATTGAAATGGAATTCTAAGATATTGACCAGAGTTTTTAGACCCTTTAAAATCTACAAGAAAAACATTAAATTTATTAACGTTCGTGTTAATGCATTAAAGTTAAAAGGGGATTTACTGATGCTTCCTAAGATAAAGTTCACAAGAGAAAACATCGGTTTTGCTGCTATCTTTATTTTCTACCTTGTTGTTGGAATAGTGTGCTTTATTTTTTTACCCATCGCTAATTATCCCCCCCATGTAGGAATAATCGGTATCTTCAGCTTACTTGCTGCCTGTGGTTTCTTCAAGAAGAAAGTTTGGACCTTGTGGCTCGTCGTCATATTATTCTTCATCGCCACAACGTTCTCAGTTGCAATGCTTTACTACTCTTCAGGCATAGACATTGTTCTGAACATAAGTATGACTATGTACCTTATCCTAACATGGATTTTCACTATTTATACGGTAGCAAAGAGAAAAATTTTTGAAATGTAAAATTTAAAATAGACAGACAACTACTTTTTCATTTTCATCTACAAACTGTTGGTTTTCAGGTATCTCTACGAAACCGTTAGCCCTAGCCATAGTGGTTATAGCTCCAGAAAGTCCTGTGGGAACAGGCTCGGCCAGTAGTCGATTTGATTTATCCCGTTTAAGTTTGACCATGATGAACGTCCTCCTTCCCTTTGCAGAAATCATTCTAGCCGAAGCAAAGGCTTTTACCTTTAAAATTTTCCTTCTTTTCAGGCCAGCCATACTTTGAATAATAGGTCGTACAAGTAAATGGAAAACTAGCAGGGCGGAAGTAGGATGCCCTGGAAGAGAGAAAATTGGCTTTCCATCAACTATGGCTATGGTTGTTGGTTTCCCAGGCTTAATTGCAATTCCGTTTATAATAACACCTGGTTTTCCCAAAGAATCTAATGTTTTAGGGATTACGTCTGTAGGTCCAACAGACACGCCGCCCGAAGTTAATATAACATCTGCAGAAGCTAACGCGTTTTTCAGTACCTTGTGTAGTTTGAATTCATCGTCTGGAAAGACGCCGAGATAAATTGGTGTCCCACAATTTTCTGCGACAGCGGTACTTAAGCTATAGGCGTTTATGTCATAAATTTTTCCAGGAAGAAGTTTTGTACCAGGTTCGCTTATCTCTGCTCCAGTAGAAAGCACCGCTACATTCGGAGTTTTGTAAACTTGAATTTTCCTCTTGCCCAGCGCAGCTAAAACACCTATCTCTTTTGAGCCCAATAGTTTTCCAGCCTTCAAAACATTTTCGCCTTTTCTGATGTCGGCACCTGCCTTCATTACATTTTCATCTTTCCCTACAGCGTTGTAAATGTAAAGGACATCGTCTTTCCTTTCTGTATGTTCAAGCATAACAACAGCATCTGCGCCTTCTGGAATAGGAGCACCAGTAACAATTTCTGCTGTTTCACCATCTGCAATCTTTATTTTTGGAAGTTCACCGATATTTATTTCTCCACAAATTTTGAGCATTACTGGCTTATTTTCTTCCGCCCCAAAAGTATCTTGAGCTTTAACAGCATAGCCATCCACTGTTGAACGATTGAAAGGTGGTATATTTAAATCAGATATGACATCCTCTGAGAGAACTCGATTATAAGCTTCTAAAAGNGAAACTTCCTCCGTCCCTATGGGTTTAGGAGTAAAATGTTGTGAGAGAACTGCTTTGGCTTCTTCTAACGTTAAAAGTTTTCTAAACATTTCGCTNTTCTACCTCTACATTATTAAACAAATGTACTAAAACCTGTTCACCTTTTTCTAAACCTTCTCGGTTTTCAGGAATAACAACATAGCCGTTGGCTCTGGTCATAGTTGAAATTACGCCAGAGCCCCGAGTGCTTATTGGTTTTGCATATAATTTCCCTTCATGTTGAAAAACACGAACTCGAACAAAGGTCTTTCTTCCAAGAGCCGAGATAATTTTTTTTGTAATCTGCACATTGACAACTGGTCTCTGTTCCTCATGAGATAATCCAAGCATTCTGCATATTAAAGGTCTGACGAAAACCTCAAACCCTATTATAGCCGCCACCGGATTGCCAGACAATATAATTACAGGCTTACTAGCTATTACAGCAAGGGCCGTAGGCATGGCTGGACGCATAGCAACACCGTGAACAATAATGCCAGGCTTTCCAAGGCTTTTTACAGCTTCCGGAACAAGGTCAGAGGCGCCAACACTTGTTCCACCTGTAGTTATTATAGCATCAGCCTTTTCCAAGCCTATTTTTATTTTTTCCATTATTTCTTCAATACTATCTTTTGCGATACCTAAATCCACTGTTTCGGCACCTAATTCATGACACAAAGCTGAGATAACAAGTCGGTTAATCTCGAAAATTTCTCCTTTTCCAAGGCTTTTGCCCACTTCTACAAGCTCATCTCCAGAAGCTAAAATGGCAATTTGGGGTTTTCTAAAAACTTTAATTTTTGGAAGCCCCAGAGCAGCCAACAAACCTAAATGTTGAGGCTTTAAACGAGTTCCGGCTTCTATAGCTACTGTACCTTTTGGAACGTCCTCGCCTTTTTTTGAAACATTTTCCCATGGTGTGACTGCATCAAAAATTTCGATTTCACCGTTTTTCTTTTTGCAGTTTTCAAGCATTATGACAGCATTTGCACCTTTCGGAAGAGGATTTCCCGTCCACACATGCTTTGCTTGGTTTTTGCTGATCCGATTGTTTTCGGTTAGCGTAAGTTTTTTGGGTTTAAACTGGTTTACCTCGAAAGTGTCTTCTGCCTTGACAGCGTATCCGTCCACAGCTGAACGATCAAATCTTGGTAAATTTTCTTTTGCAATTATGTCTTCTGCCAAAACACGGTTTAAAGCTGATTGTATGGGTATGGTAACATTGGCAGGTTTGACTAGATTGATAGTATTAAAGAATGTATGTAATGCTTCATTAACTGGTGTTAATTTTTGAAACCCCTTTAATCGGACCAAAATCTATACCCATAATGAGCATTACAACCTACATAAAAAGCATATCGCATAAACAGTTTGCATTCATTTAATCTCATTTTGTAAGATGTTTCTCATTTTTATCGCGTCCACATCTAAAACTGGGCTCTCGCTTATTATGACAGGTCTAAGTTTAAATTCTGCTATAATTTTAGCAAGCATAGAAAATTCTGGACCGTACTCTGCATTATCTAAAGTGTGATGACACTTTTCGCCTTTATCTGTAAATTCGACCTTAGTAAAGTGACAGTGCATATTTTTGACCGCGTCGCTTCCAAGCATGTTTTCAATTTCCTCAACTACTTCACGGAAATCATTGACAGTTTCAAACAGTCCTCCGAACCTTGCATGTAAATGTGCCCAATCAATTACTGGTTGGATTTGTTCTAGCTGATCGCAAAGTTTTAAAATCTCTTCAAGGCTTCCGAATTGAGACTTTCTCCCCATTGTTTCAGGACCAATTTTTACATTTCTAATTCCTAAAGTTTTAATATGTTTAACAACGTCTTTCAGGGCATCTAAGCATTTTGTAAAGGCCTCTTTCGGCGAATTTTTACCATAAAATCCAGGATGAAAAACCACGATGTGCGCGTTCATCCAGTGGGCCGCAGTTACACACGCAATTAAACGTTCCTTGCTTGTCTCTATTACACCTTCCTCACCACAGAAATTTATAAAGTAGGAAGCATGGACACTGAGCCAAACATTATTCTTTTCAGCTTCTGCGCCAAGTTTTTCAGCGACTTCCCTTTTTATTTGGGGCTTTCCACCCCAACGGACAGCCTGATATTCAAAGGCATCGAGGCCTTCTTGCCGTAAGAGTTTTGGAACATCTAGTACAGCTGCTCTTAATTTTCTAAAGGATCGAGGAATTCCTGCTGGACCAAATCTTGGACGATCAGCCATAGAATTCCCAAGTTACCTTCTTCGCTTATATCGATAGCTTTTTTGTATTACTTCCCCATATAAAAGAGCTGAAAGAGCTACTATCCAGACTGCAGCGTTTTGGAAGACCAAATATTTTGATGCGTTATCAAGCGTAGAGAGTGGCTTAATTATTGCTCCGAAACCTAAGGCAAAATTTCTGAAACTTGGTGCAGTAGCTAGTAACGCGTTATTTATAGCTGAAAAAAAGTCGCCAAAAGATGTGAAGGCTTTAGTTGTTCCCTTTATAAAGTTAAGCAATGAAGGGTTAGTTTTATAGGCGTTTGCTATAGTTTCGTGAATTAGTTTTGGATATGTAAATAGGGAAAATAGTAGGACGAAAACTAAGAAGATCAGAATCACGCTTAAAGCACCTTTTAAGGTAGCTTGTGTAGAATGTATTTTTTGCCAAAAATATGCTATGCTCTTAACGCTCAATAGTGGAGACTTTATTTTATCAAAAAATTTCTTTGCTTTTTTCGCTTGTTTAGAAGTTGTTCCGTATTTTCTTCTACGTTCATCATAAGTTTTTATGGCAAGATGTTTTGTCAGATAAGTCCATACACAGGCGAGTGTGACCATAACGGCGATGGGTACTAGATGGAATAATGGACTAATTACTATTGTAAATGTCTGGTTTGTGGGCGGAANCTGTCCTGTCCATCTCAAGATGGCTAGGTCTTTAACGCCGAGGCTTATAGCGTAAATTACAATTATATACTCAATTAACGCTGTTAAAACCAGAAACAGGAGTATTGCAGTTAATCCTTCTAGTGCAGTCCAACGGATTATTAGACGTTTTGAAGGTTTTGACGTCGACAATGGTTTCACCATTACATCGAATTCATAAGATAAGTTACTAATTAAAAAAGATGACTGTTAGATCCTAATTTATGATTGTAAAGGAAATTCGTGCTTGCATTTTGGGCATTTAGCCATTCCGCACTGTACCGCCGAGGGACAACCAGAACAAGCAAAAGTTCTACCGTATGTGATATCAAAAACAAACTGGCATTTAGGACACTTTACAAGATGTTTAGACTGATTTTTCATTAGATATCCTCTCCTAAATTAACCATCAAAAAATGTTTAAAAAAGTTTTTCACCAAAAAACTCATAAATTTGGTTTTAAATGAACTTCATTTGGAGGGGCCCTCCTGCACTAAGACGCTGTCCGACCCGTCGCACAGCAGAGAGGTCTTCAAGCCCCTCCTCCTTTGTTTGTTTCAACTAATTTTGCCTTTTGAAGAAGAGGAAACGGAAGGCTTGCAGATAAGTATTAAAAGAAAGTAGAACAGAGTTAAGAAAGGTGATTAATGTGATGGCTAAGCGTCACCCTACGAAATATTTAGGAGAAGAATATCAGCGTTTAGTTCGAGAGAACTTAAATTGGGAACTGAAGATTTTGGAAAGTGCAAGCGAGCCAGAATGTATAGTTAATGGAAAAAGGGTTCTGATGCTTTGCGCAAACAATTATTTAAACCTTGCAACTCATCCGAAAGTTGTTGAAGCTATGATAGAGGCTACAAAAAGATATGGGGCAGGTGCAGGNAGTGATAGATCTATTGCTGGTAACATGCTAGTTCATGAGGAGCTTGATCGCCNCCTTGCTAAATTCAAAAATGCACCAGCCTCCTTGACATTTCAAACAGGTTTTATGGCTAATGAGGGAGTTATTCCACAGCTTGCGGGGAAAGGCGATTTATTTGTGTCCGATGAACTCAATCATGGTTCAATAATAGATGGCGTAAGGCTAAGCCATGCTGACAGAGCCATATATAAGCATAAGGACATGGAGGATTTGGCCCGTGTCATGGAAGAAGCGGAAAAACATGATCCCCCTTACAACCATATATGGATTTTAACGGATGGAGTTTTTAGCATGGATGGAGATACTGCACCTTTACCTGAGATAGCAAGAATTGCAAAAGAGCACGGCGCTGGGATCTACGTGGATGACGCCCATGGGGAAGGCGTATTAGGTGAAGGAGGAAGGGGAATTGTGAATCATTACAAGCTTAGGCGCGATGAAGTACATGTGGAAATGGGAACTTTTTCCAAAGCTTTTGGTGTTATAGGTGGACATATTACTGGCGAGGAGGATCTTCGTAACTTTACTTATAACAAGGCGCGAAGCTGGTTATTAAGCGGGGCAGTTCCACCAGGTGTTGCTGCCGCGTGCATTGCAGCGATAGATGTTTTGGAAACCGAGCCACAACACGTTAGAAGAGTTTGGGAAAACCGCAATCATCTTCTTGACGCCTTGCAAGATGCTGGTTTTGACACAGGAAACACTGAAACACCAATAATCCCTGTAATGTGTGGCAAAAGTAAAACCGCAAAGGATTTAGCTGACTATTTATGGGCTAAAGGCATTTTCGTTTTGCCAATCTTTTATCCTATGGTTGCAAGGGATAAAGCAAGAATTCGAGTTCAACTATGTGCAAAGCACACAACTGAACAGCTTGACAAAGCGATGGATGCCTTCAAAGAAGGCGGTAGAAACTTAGGAATAATCTAAATTTAAAACTCCTTCCCGTATTTTCTTTATTTTGTGGAAAAACATGAGCATACTTTTGAAGAAACAGCAATTACGCAAAAAAATATGGAGCGAAATGGAACGACGTAGAATAGCGGTTTTTCCTCTTCCCTGCAAAGGTAGAATTCCAAATTTTGTTGGAGCAGAAGAAGCGGCTAAGAAACTACGAGGTGTAGAGGAGTGGAAAAAAGCAGAGGTGGTGTTTGTTAATCCAGATTCGCCTCAGCGTAAAGTGCGAGAGAATGCTTTGAGAGATGGGAAAATTCTTATTATGGCTTCTCCACGTTTAAAGAAAGGCTACATTTTAATTGAACCGAAAAAAGTGAAGGGGCGAGAAAACTTTGCTTCAACAATAAGGGGGGCTATGAAACTTGGAATTGTGACTCAAAACTTTCCAAAGCCAGGCTTAGCTGTAGAAGGAGCTGTGGCCGTTGATCTTTATGGACATCGGCTTGGTAAAGGGCATGGTTATGGAGATTTAGAGATAAAGTTGTTGAGAGAAGGATTTNGAGAAATTCCTATAGCAACAACNATTCATGATGTGCAAGTGGTTGAACATGTTCCAGCTGACGAAAAAGATGAGAAAATCACGATTATTGTAACACCGACAAGAATTATTAGAGTTTCAAATTGAATTGTTTTTATTGCAGTATAATGTTTAGTGTAGTTTTTCTAAGGCTTTTTCTGCAGATTCTAGTCCTAAACGTTTAAGTGTTTCGGGTTTTGGTATTCCGTTTTTATCCCAACCAACTGTCTTGTAATAACGTTGCACTTCCTCACTAACTTTCGTCTTATTCACAGCTTTTCCTTTGTAAGGTCCTGAAGGAAGGGGCTCATAAAACCTTGCAGGATTATCATCATGAATTGATGGACTCCATTTAAGATCTGGACCGCCTAGCAATAGCATAATTCTTTGCAACTGTAATATTTTCATGGCTTTGTTATTAATCCAATCTTCTTGGGTTAATTCTATGCCTGTTACGGCCTTGTAAAAGTCAAATTTTACTTGTCTCGGTACACCGAAGATGTTGAAGTAACAATAAACAGCTGAATCATTGAAAATCATGGTTAATTCGCTTCGGAAGTCGTCTAATGGTAGGCAGGCAGTAGATGTATGATCCCCTCCTTGAACTGAGCAGGCGTAAGAATAGATTTCTGGATAATCTTTCCCACTGCGGATTCCATGGGCACCTATCCCTATACCTTTGCATTGTACTGCATACTGCAAAACATCTTGTTGCTTTTTCTCCCCGATTTTCACAGCCGCATGATAAATTCCTTGGGAAAGGAGTTCGCCAACGCCTTCTTTATAGGCAATTTTTTTAATAAGAGCGGCGAACGCTTCAGCGTTGCCCCATTTAAGCTCGATTCCATCAAGATCTTCCTTCGTTAGAATGCCTTTTTGAAATAGTTCAGCAGCGAATCCTAGCACGTTGCCTGTTTGTATACCACATAATCCTAAATCGTCAATCAAGCATGTTAGAAAGACATTTTCTTCAGGAGTGAAAATGCCGAGATTTGGACCTAAGTAGGCTTGAAGCTCGTAATCTGGATTGTCAGTAATGGCGCCTTTAAATTTTTCACATTTGATTAAGGATATCTTGAGACAAGTGGTTGGGCAACCAAAATCCCCCCAGTATTGTTTTACCCATACCCTGTTCTCAAATTGGTCAACCCCAAAACTTTTTTCGTCATGCCATTCTTCTTGCCAGTTTCTAACAGGCTCGGAACTTGTTTTTGCACCCACAAAATATCCCGCTGAACCCGTTCCCCATCTTCTCCACAATTCATTTTCATAAACGTCTTGGCATATGGTTTGAATAAGCTGCTTGACTCTTTCCATGTCAGCTACTTCTGGAAGAGGACCTGTACCTTTGACAACAACAGCTTTCAACTTTTTGGATCCCATAACAGCACCGTACCCTCCATAACCAGCGGCATGTGTCCATTTAGAAGCTACAACTGCTGTGCGAACTTCGTTTTCTCCAGCAGGTCCTATGTACAGGAGGGCAGGTTCCTTCCATTCACCTTTTTGGGGGAAACGGTCTTGCAAAAGCGCTCTACATTCCTTGGTTAGCAAGGTAACTGTTTCCTTGGCATCTTTTCCCCAAATATGCATGGCCTCGCGAATTTCTACGTTGGAATCCTTGATAAATATATAAACGGGCTTCTCGGCTTTGCCTGTAACTATTATGCCGTCATATCCAGCACATTTCAACTCAACACCAAATTCCCCAGCCACAGTAGAACCCACGACTCCGTTACTTTGAGGGGATTTGCCAGAAACACAGATTCTTCCACCAGGGAAAAACCCTGTGAGAGGACCTGTTAGAAATAGCAGGAGATTTTCTGGAGAGAGGGGATCTATTTGTTCCCATCTGTCACCGAGTCTGTCCCAGAGGATTTTGGTTGCCAGTCCTCTGCCTCCTACATAATCCTTTAAGACCTCATCACCTAGTCTTGTTTCTGAAATTTTTTCGTTAGAAAGGTCGATTTCTAAAAATTTTCCTGCATAACCAAAAATCACAAGAACCTCTCTCCTTCTTCGCCGTATATTTTTACAACTAAATTGCGAGTTATTTCTTCTGGTTTTCGGGCATAAAGCTTGTACGAGTGATCTCTTCTCGAAACAATTTGAAGAACGTTCCACAAACCTTCTCGGCAGACCTTAACACATTGAGGGTCGCCGTTACATAAATCGCAGATCAGAATGTAATTTTCTGCAGGGTGCATATGAGGAATTCTTCCAGGACAAGCGTCAATACATTGTCCACAGGCAATACAAGCTGNTTTATCAACAAGNACGGCGCCAGTTTCATCGCTTATCGATAACGCGTTAACAGGACATGCCTCTACACACGGATAATCTTCACATTGAGCACAAAGATGAGGAAACTCTACTCCTGGAACAAGCATAAAAACTCTGATTCGTGAGGCCTCGGGCCATATACGATTTTCATGCCAAAGGGAACATGCGATTTCACATTTTCTGCAACCACTGCACTTTGACAAGTCCCTTGCTATCCAGATAAATCTTTTTTTAGAGACCATTCCTTGATTTCCCCAGACTTTTGAAGCTTGTTTAAAAGATTATTGGGATTTAAGCGTAGCGTTATTTTCCTGTAAAAAATTCTTTAAGTCTGAGTTCACAAATCAGAGAGAAAGGAGAACAAAGGGTGGAATTTTCAGAAATATTTCAACAAATTTCCCAATGGATGGAAAACTTTGCTTATCAGTATGGATATTTCGGAATTTTTTTAATAAGCCTGCTTGGGGCATCCTCCATAATTTTCCCAATACCCTATACAGTGATTATTTTTGCTTTAGGGAATACTTTTGAACCTTTATGGATTGCTGTGGCGGCTGGATTAGGTGCCGCTATAGGTGAAATTTTAGGATATTTAATTGGAGTTGGCGGTGGAAAGTTCATTAGTGAAAAATATCAAGGGAAAATGGAATCTGTTACTAAAGTGATTGAAAGATATGGTTGGATATACATTTTTGTTTTTGCTTTAACGCCGTTACCTGATGACTTACTTTTTATACCACTTGGCGTTATGCGTTATGGATTGTTAAGAGCCTTTGTTCCAGCTTTAATTGGAAAATTTTTAATGAGTGTAATTGTAGCGTATAGTGGACGATTTTCAGTTCAAGTGATCAAAGAAGTTTTTGGAATTGAGAGCAGTTGGATATCGCTAACAATAGGCATCATTTTGGGATTAGCCTTATTGATCTCAATTATAATTTTACGGTCTAAAATAGATGTGGAAGCCCATCTTGAAAAATATGTTAAGAAGGAAAACATGGAGGCCCAAGAAAGTGGTAAGACCGAATAAATCGCTTACTAATGAGTACCTCAAAGAAAAAAAATGTTGGATCTTCGTAGCGAATCCAGAACACTTTTCTCAAGCAGCAAATCTTGGTCCTACTCTTAAAACTCAATGGTTACAAATAACAAAACTGGCTGGTTTTATAGTTCGGAGTGCTGATAATTGAGGGTTATAGCTGATTTCCATATTCACAGCCGATATAGCAGAGCTACAAGTCAAAAAATGTGTGTAGAAGAAATTGCACGTTTCGCTAGAGTTAAAGGTTTAAATCTTATTGGAACAGGAGATTTTACACATCCTAAGTGGCTTGAGGAACTGAAGGACTCGTTGATTTTAGATACTGAAACTGGCATCTATAAGCCAGCTGGAACCCCTGAATCATCTGTTTATTTCATGATAACAACTGAAGTTAGCACCGTTTTCTCTTTTAAAGATGAAGTTAAGAAAATTCACCATGTAATCTTGACTCCTACAATAGAAGTAGCAGTTCAAATTAACGAGAGACTCTCGAAATATGGTAATTTATCGGCTGATGGTAGGCCTACATTAAACATGACCGCCCCCCAACTGGTTGAGGAAGTCATTGAAGTTTCTAGCGAAAATGTGGTCTTTCCTGCCCACGCCTGGACGCCATGGTTTAGCATTTTTGGTGCTTTCAGCGGTTTCAATAGCGTAGAGGACTGTTATCAAGACATGACAAAGAATATTTTTGCACTGGAAACAGGTCTTTCTTCGGATCCTCCAATGAACTGGCGCCTGAGTAAACTTGATAATTTTGCTTTGGTTTCTAATAGTGATAGCCACAGTTTCTGGCCTTGGCGTATTGGACGAGAAGCTAATGTGTTTGAACTTAGAAAGATAAGTTATAAGGAAGTTGTGGATGCTATACGTTTGAAGGATAAAAGTCGTTTCAAATTTACAATAGAAACTAATCCTGCATATGGCAAATATCATTGGACGGGACATAGAAACTGTGGGATCTCTCTTTCGCCAAAAGAGGCGATTAAACTTGGAAATATTTGTCCTGTGTGTCGCAGAAAGCTCACCAAAGGCGTAGATCAGAGAGTTGAGGAGTTAGCAGATCGTCCTCCAAGCTTTAAACCTCAGGGAGCAATAGAATTTATGCATTTGCTTCCGCTTTCTGAGATTATTGCTACAGGTTTAGGTGTTAATTCACCTTCAACTCGGAAAGTGTGGGATACATATAATTCGCTTGTCAGAGAGTTCGGGAATGAATATAGCGTTTTAATCGATGTTTCAAAAGAAGAATTAGAAAATGTGGCTGGTGAAAAAATTTCCGAAGCAATAATTCGCGTACGAGAGAATCGTATAAATATAGTTCCTGGATATGATGGTGTTTATGGGCAGATAATCATATTTAAAGAAAAATTTCAGGAAGCACACACCACTCAACGAGTTCAACAGTTAAATCTCACGGATTTCATGTAAATGATTTTGTTTCGTGCTTTTTGTGTATTTGTGTAAAACGTGTAAACGAAAATACTTATTAAGTCGCAATATACAAGATAACGTTGGTGGGCCTCTGTTGAAAAACATTACAATGCAGCAAATGAGTAAAGAAGAAAAAGATAAAATCTTCAAAGTGATAGACAAGGTCCTAAACCAAATTTTCGGAAAAGAGGCGACCTACCTAATCTATAGATATCTTGAGAACAACTATTCTATTAAGCCTGAGGAAATAAGTGAAAAGATAGACCTTTTCGCCAAGGGATTAGAAGAGTTTTTGAAAACAGGGGCTTACGCNATAGAAAGGAAGATTTTGGAAGATATCTACTCAAGCTATGNTTTGCTGCGAANATTAGAGATAGAAAAGATACATCAGGAATATGATTTTGCAGACCAAATCAAACTGCTTACAGGAAAGTCGCAAATTTTATTTAGCATTTCAAATTTTAAACATTAAAATGTCAAATTTTTTTATTCAAACCATAACAATTTTATAACGCTATATGAATATCCTCCTTCATTCATATAACAATAGAGAAGGGGAAAACAATCATTGAGAGATATCCTAGGTAGCCTTGTGGATTTTGCTGTTCAAAAATTCGGGGCCGAATATGTTGAAGTTAGGGCTCAAAAGCTTATCAAAACTATGTTGACAATAAAAGAAAGAACTGTTGAAGCTGCGAAACAAGGGGTTGAAAATGGGGTCGCATTGCGAGTTCTGGTGAAAGATGCTTGGGGCTTTGCATCTGTCGGAACTTTTGACAAAGAAACTTTGNATCAAGCAGTTTCAGACGCTTGCAAAATGGCTAAAGCAGCAAGTTCAAAAATCAAAATGCCGATAAAACTTGCAGAGGTTAAGGCTGTTGAAGATAAAGTTGTTGTTAAACCACAAAAAGATCCCTCAAAAATTTCCATAGAAGATAAGATAAAGCTTACAACCGACATCAGCAATACCGTATTGAGTTATGATAACTGTATTAAAAGCTGCACTGTAGATTATCTTGATTTAACTGGAACAACCTGTTTGATAACAAATGAAGGTACGTACATCCAACAAGACAAGCTTTATGTCTGGTCTCGGATATTAGCCACAGCAAAAGAAGCAGAGATTTTTACCTACAGCCGCGAAGAGATAGGTTCAACTTCAGGATATGAAATATTCGATCGCGAAACACCCGAAATTGTTGGTGAAAGGGTAGCAAAACGAGCAGTTGAGCAAATAAGGGCAAAAACTCCGAAGGGCGGAACCTTTCCAGGAGTTTTAGGACCAAATGTTGTTGGAGTCTTTGTTCATGAAGCCTTTGGACATTTGGCAGAAGCAGATTTGACTTTGTCTGGTTCGGTATTGCTAAAGCAACTTGGAAAGAAAATAGCCTCAGATGTTGTAACTTTCTATGATGATGGTACAATAAATGGAGCATTTGGTTCTTTTAAATACGATGACGAAGGCGTTCCAAGCCACAAAACTCTTTTGGTAAAAGATGGAGTAGTTGTTGGACTTATGCACAACCGAGAAACTGCTAAAAAGTTTAACACTCAACCAACAGGTAATGCTAGAGCCGAAAATTTTAGAGTAGAACCCATAATTCGCATGCGTAACACTTTCATGGAGCCGAGAGATTACTCCTTTGACGAATTGCTAGAAGACATACAATTCGGCTATTACCTTAAAAGCTTTAGAGGAGGGCAAGCAAACCTTAATGGTGTTTTTCAAGTAGGTATTCAAGAAGCCTATGAGATTGTTAAAGGTGAATTAGGCAAACCAGTTAGAAATGCCTCAATAAGTGGAAATACTCTCGAAACACTGCTTAAAGTCGATGCAGTAGGAAAAGATTTCGAGCTTTGGCCTGGAAGATGTGGTAAGGGACAAACAGCCTTTGTATGTGATGGTGGTCCTCATATTAGGGTAAAAGAGGTGTTAATGGGTGGTAGTGCTTAAACATAACGAGATTTTAGGTTTGGTTGAGAGAACTGTTGACTTTGCTTTAAAGAGGGGGGCAGATGAGGCGGAGGCTTTCGTATATCAGGGACTTACAACCAATGTAGTTATTGAGAGAGGACAAATAGCTAAAAGTTCTCGAATTATTGATGCAGGTGTTGGTGTCAGAGCAATAGTCAATAAAACTGTTGGTTTTTCTTACACCAACATTTTAGAGAGTAGTGTGGCTATTGAAGAAACCGTTCTTAAAGCAATAGGTTCTGCAAGAGCAAGCAAGCCAGACAAAGATTGGAGTAGACTTCCAGAAAAGAAGCCTTACGGGATTGTAAAAGGAGTTTACGATTCAGAAGTAGCTAATCTAAGCTCTGAAGATTTGGTGAATATCGCTTCAGCAATGTTGGATGCTGCGGAAAAAACCGACGAGAGAGTCTTGCCCATACAAGGAGGGG
>Ga0180922_114_pt1 | contig 4711 bp, 5 predicted proteins | sample Deesub1362A_J573_FD_124164 | JGI IMG/M metagenome (GOLD analysis project Ga0180922, IMG submission 124164) | Candidatus Bathyarchaeota archaeon JdFR-09
ATATGGATTGGACGAGACCATTTAGATGGAGGAAGCGTGTCTTCACCAAACCGCGAAACTGAAGGCATGAAAGATGGAAGCGACGCTGTGGCGGACTGGCCTATACTGAATGCTCTCTTAAATGCTGTTGCCGGAGCAACATGGGTTAGTGTTCACCATGGTGGAGGGGTAGGCATAGGCTACAGCATGCATGCGGGGATGTGCCTAGTGGCCGATGGCACAAAAGAAGCAGAAAAACGTCTAGTAACGGTTTTAACAACGGATCCTGGTACAGCCATAGTTAGACACGCTGATGCTGGATATGAAAGAGCACAGAAAATAGCAAAAGAAAAAGAAATAAAAATGCCCATGCTTAAATAAAATCGCTCTATCATTTTTTTGAACGAACATTTTTTCCTTTATATTTCCGGGCAATTATCATCGTTGAGGTCAGAAGTATACTGGGAATCTTTCTAATTTTGTCTGTAGTGAAAGTTTCTAGTGCTGCTAGGTTTTGAACGAAGACTTTAGTGATAACGTCATATTCGCCATAGATTATGTCAGCTGTTAAAACTTCGTCAAACTCAACAATCTTTTCACAAACTTCCCTTTCCGTTCCTGAATTAACCTTAAAAAGAATATAAGCTTGAACACCCATCTTTTTGCTCTCCCAAACACGTAATTATTCTAAAAATCTCACTAATTTAATTATCTATTGACCAACATTGCTATATGAATCACTGCTGATGTATTTCCACGAATTTATCAATTGTTCTGTCATACGTTCTCTCGATTTCAGACGGGAAGAAGCAGCCTGGCAATTCTCCTCGTTTCTTATGATAGCTTACACATTTACAACAATTTCCACGTTTTTCACAATTAGCATAGGTGCATGTACATTCTTGTAAATTGATTTGAATATTGGGACACTCTTTACGGCTAACCACTTTCATAACTTATCCGACCTTAACTTTTAAAATTTTCATTAACAAAATGATGCTCAGAACCGTAGCAGTCCAAAATATGCAGTCCACAATAAGTTTAAAAACATCAATTTCAGTGTCAGTTTCTACCCCACTAATTCTCCAGACAAAGGGAAAACCATGATATTTGTTCCCAGGAATGCTTATTCTAGGCTGTTCAACAACAAATCCTGTTAAGAACCCAATGCAAATGCCGACAATTATGGTGAAAAGGAAAACTTTCCAATGAATCTTAAACACCATCAGGCTTCCTTCCAACTTTATAGCCAAGAGTCTGCTAATAACATTTTACCCTAAAAAATGTTAATAAAAAAGNAAGTTTGGAAAAAACAGGGTGGAAGTTTGGTGGATTAGTATTCTCCGCCAAACTCTTCTTCAGGCTTCTTTTCTTTTTCTTTCTCTTTCTCTATGCCTTTAGCAGCAATCAAATCGTCAATCTTGAGAATCATGTTCGCAGCTTCGGTAGCAGACTTTATAACTTGCTGTTTAACACGCAATGGCTCCACAACTTTCAACTCTAGCATATCTCTAATCTTTCCTGAAAATACGTCCACTCCATATGATGGTGTATCAGTGCTTTCATGTTTTGCTCTTAAAGTCACCATTATGTCAATTGGATCTAATCCAGCATTTTCAGCCAAAGTTAAAGGAATGGTTTCAACAGCTTCCGCAAAAGCTTCAATAGCTAGTTGCTCGCGTCCACCCACTTTAACCGCATAATCTCTAAGATGTTTTGCAACTTCAGCCTCAGGAGCGCCACCGCCGGGAACGAATTTACCATCTTCAATAGCATTTCTGACAACGCATAATGCATCATGAAGTGAACGTTCCGCTTCGTCTACAACATGTTCTGTTCCACCACGAATTACGATTGTTACCGCTCTAGGGTTCTTACATTCGCGTGCATATACAAGTTTGTCCTCACCGATTTTGACTTCTTCTACAACTTTTACTTCCCCAAGAGCGTCAGCGGTTAAGTCCTTGACGCTAGCCACAATTTTTCCACCAGTGGCCTTTGCCAACTTCTCCATATCGCTGCTGCTAACGTTCTTAACAGCTAAGATACCTTTCTTAGCTAGAAAATGTAATGCAATATCATCTATACCTTTCTCACAGAAAACAACGTTGGCACCTACTTCTGCAATCTTGTCAACCATTTCCTTAAGCATACGTTCTTCTTCGTCTAGGAATAGTTTCATCTGCTCTGGGCTTTCAATGTTTATTTTAGCATCAAACTCCGTCTTCTCAATCTCCAGTTTCGCGTTAAGCAACGCAACTTTTGCATTATTAATTATTTTTGGCATTTGTGGATGAGCCACTTCCTTGTCAATAACCATGCCTTTGACAAGCTCTGTTTCATCTAGACTCTTCCCATGTTTTTTCAAAACCTTGATTAAGTCGATGTCTGCCGTGATTTTTCCATCTTTTTCTTCAGCTACTTGCTTTACAGCTTCAACAGTTAGCTTTGCAAAGTGTTCCTTTGCAACGGTTACTCCTTTGCTTCCCATGGATGTAATGGCAATGTCTATTAAACGTTCTTCATCATTCAAACTTATCGGCATAGCCATTTCATCTAAGACCGCTTGAGCTTTTTCGCCGGCCTTTTTGAAACCTTCTATAATTACAGTGGGATGGACGTTTTGGTCAAGCAAGTTTTCTGCTTTAGCCAATAGTTCTCCAGCCAAAACGACAGCCGTTGTAGTACCATCGCCTACTTCGTTGTCTTGAGCCTTGGCAACCTCAACAAGCATCTTTGCTGCAGGATGTTGCACATCAAGCTCCTTCATTATTGTGGCTCCATCATTTGTTATTGAAACATCGCCGAAACTGCTAACGAGCATCTTGTCCATTCCACGAGGGCCGAGCGTGGTCTTTATAGTTTCAGCTATTATCTTTGCGGCCATAATGTTGTTTCTTTGAGCTTCTTTCCCAGTAGTCCTGCTTGTTCCTTCCTTTAATATTAAAACAGGCATAGTCCCAGAAGGTGCAGCTGACATATGCATCACCTCCCAACATTTCTAATAGTTGAGAGTTCCCTAAAGTTTGAGCAAAATTAGACGGAAAAACACTTAAATATAAACCTTTCTAAGCTTCTGCCTTTATAATTTTGTATCCAGAAGCCTTTCGCAAGCGATTCATGACCGCTAATCCTAGACCGCGGAGAGGCACCCCTTCAGCAACTATCACATCGACATCTTCTTTATCAAATTCTCTAAGAAGCTTAAACAAGTTTTTTGCAACTACCTTCAAATTCTTTCGGCTTCCAAGACTCTTAACAACATCAGCTACGTAACAATCTGATGTTTCATCTGTGGCTAGAACCCCAACCTTAGAACCTTTTTCTCTATAATCCTTTAGAATGACTTTAACTTTCCTTACAATCGCTGAAATATCACCCTCCACCACAATAACTTCGGCGTTGGGAGCATAATGTTTATGCCTTAACCCAGGAGAACGCGCTTTCTTAACCCAAAGTTCCTTTTCAGCGATCGCCACTGGATGAAGCTCAACATCATCTAAAATTTCCCGAAGTTTTTCGAGAACCACCCCGCCAGGTCGAAGAATCAGAGGAGGATCTACAGTTAAATCCAAAACCGTGGATTCAACACCAATCCTCGTTGGCCCTGCGTCTAAAACTACATCTATTAAGCCTTCAAGGTCTTCTAAAACATGTTGGGCAGTTGTCGGACTAGGTTTTCCAGCTGTATTTGCACTCGGAGCAGCTATGGGACAGCCGCTTTCTCTAATTAGAGTCAAAGCAACATTGTGCTTAGGCATTCTAATTGCAATAGTTTCCAAACCGGCAACAGTTACGTCAGGAACTACTTTTGAACGGTTAAAAATTAATGTCAAGGGGCCAGGCCAAAATTTTTCCATTAGTTTCTTGGCTTTGGAAGAAACTTCCATTACTAGCCTATAAACCTCTTTTAGATTACTTACATGGATGATGGGTGGATTATCCAAAGGTCGTTTCTTAGCCTTGAAAAGAGCTAATATCGCTTTTGGATTTAAGGCGTCAGCACCTAAACCGTAAACTGTTTCTGTTGGAAAAGCCACTAAACCGCCCTTTACAATGATCTCAGCTGCTTTGCGAATTTTCTTTTCATCTGGCTTTTTCGGGTTAACCTTTAGCACTAATGTCTTCTTCATCCTCTTGGATCCTTGTCTTTCTAAATTACAATCCACCTAAAACATTTAGACCCTTAAAAACGTAAAGAAGTTATGTTTAAACGATGTAATAATCAATGACCTTTTTCATACTTTTTGGCGCAGCTTGCCGTAGAGCAAGTTGTTTCAATATTCTTATTATTTGAGGTTGAAAACGAGCAATATCAGTTAAGCTTACTAATCCTACAAGACGTTTTCCATCAACCACTGGCAACTTCTTAATCTTCATCTGAAACATCAACTTCACAGCTTCCTCCAAATCCACGTCCGGTTCAATAACAACCAAGGGACTAGACATGACATCTTTAACCCTTGTTTTAGTAACATCTCTAGCCTCCGCAATCACCCTTTTTAAGAGGTCTCTTTCAGTCAGTATTCCCATGGCCTTTCCTTTTTTAACAGCAATTAAACAACCTATCTCAAACTTGTTCATAACCTTAGCTGCCTCTTTAAGAGTAGCGTTCTCATCTATTGTTATAACCTCTTTAACCATAACATCTTTAACCTTCAAAGACAAGTTTTCTCCATTCTTCTTATCATGTGACAACAAATACACCGTCTCTTATCTTCACTAGATCTCT